>Ga0137308_100564_pt1 | contig 56622 bp, 49 predicted proteins | sample Inofrocosms_June_FD_97181 | JGI IMG/M metagenome (GOLD analysis project Ga0137308, IMG submission 97181) | Mouse cecal microbial communities from Vienna, Austria - N-Acetylneuraminic and N-Acetylglucosamine D2O microcosms_June | ecosystem: Host-associated > Mammals > Digestive system > Large... | reverse complement strand
GGGTATGCCAGGACCTTGGGAACATGCAGGAACCGATTGCGGGAAAGACACTGCCGTGAAAACGGATTACCGCATTTCGGGCAGGCCGGTAACCGGCAGCGTGCATGATGTACCGGGAGCGAAGCGAGACAGTCCGCAGCATCCTTTCCGGAGACGGGACGGATGTCCAATATATCTTATTTATAAAAGGGCTCCTTTTAAAAGGCCCCGGTCAGTATGAGAATGAGCACAAGAGAAGATAAATGGATAGTAATATTTGCATCACCGTGCTTAGGCGGGAACTTGTGCAATGAGTTACGGATTATATAAGCTGTCAGATAGGAGACTGAACCCAGACAGCCAGGTGATCCAAACGCCGGAAATATTCGACTGACGCGGTCCAAGGGAGCAAGGAGACAGCTATGAGAATAGCCCAGAAAAAGCAGGCTGAGGAATTCGTGGAACTGCTGGGACAGGCCCACGAGGAAATCCGAAACGCCATCGAAAAAAAGAATATCCCTGCCGCAATGTCTCTGCTGGCCGACTGCCAGGACGGTGCCATCGCCCTGGGCGACTTGATCGAAAACGCAGAGGGAGAAAGGGCGGCTACGATTCCTCTCCTGGAGAGCTACTGCGAACTGGTCTACGGAATTCATCAGAGCCTTGGGGCAGAAATGGAGGGCGCAGCCCCGGTCAGGGCCGATAAGACATATAAGACACTGCGCCAGGGACATATCCGTATCGTCAACAGCCTTACCCATGATATCAAGGTGCGGCGGGAAGTAGTGTTCCTGCCTTACAAGGCATCCATGTGGGATTCCTTGGAGAGCGTATGGAAAGCGGCGGATGAAGATCCGGAATGCGACGCCTATGTAATCCCCATTCCGTATTATGACAAGAATCCGGACGGAAGCTTCAGGGAGCAGCACTATGAGGGCGGCCAGTATCCGGAGTATGTGCCCGTGGTCTGGTATGAGGATTACGACTTCGAGAAGCGCAGGCCGGACATGATATTCATACATAATCCCTATGATGACTGCAATATCGTCACCAGTGTGCCTCCGTTTTTCTATTCCAAGAACCTGAAGAACTTTACGGATAAACTGGTATATATTCCTTATTTTATATTGGGAGAGATCGATCCGCAGAATCGGCAGGAGCTGGAGAGTATAGAGAAATTTTGCCTGGTGCCGGGGGTGGCGTATGCGGATGAGGTTATTGTACAGTCCGAGGATATGCGGCAGGCATATATCAATGTGCTGACGGAATTCATGTCGGGGCAGGGACGCAGCAGGGCGTATTGGGAGAAGAAGATCCTGGGGCTGGGGTCGCCTAAGGTGGACAAGGTGCTGAGTACCCGGAAAGAGGATCTGGAGATACCGGAGGAGTGGATGGAGGTTATCCGGAGGCCGGACGGGAGCTGGAAGAAGATTATCTTCTATAATACCACGGTGACGGCGCTGCTGCAGTATAATGAGCAGTATCTGGAGAAGATGCGGGATGTGTTTCGGGTGTTTTATGAGAATCGGGATGAGGTGGCGCTGCTGTGGAGGCCGCATCCGCTGTTTGGGGCTACGATTGAGAGCATGCGGCCGGAGTTGGGGGAGACGTATAGGGGGATTGTAGAGAGCTATCGGAGAGACGGCTGGGGGATTTATGATGATACGGCAGATATGGACAGGGCGGTTTGTTTGAGTGATGGGTACTATGGGGATATGAGTAGCGTATTGCAACTATATCGCAATTTAAACAAGGGTACTTTGATTCAGGATCCTCAGATATTGTCTGTACTTAACAGTCAGCAATATTTTCCGGACATTGCATGTACTATTTATTGGAAAGAAAATTTGTATTTTAGCAGTGGAAATTATAATGCATTTTATAAAATTGATATGAGAACGGGAATACTCAAATATGTGGGTAAATTTGAACGGGAAAATCTTTTATCAAAGCATTTATTTGGAATGTCAAAACTGTTTCAAGATAGAATTTTACTCAGTTCGGTAAATGCTGAATACATACATATATATGACATGGCGAAACAGGAAGATATAGTTCTGAATCCCAACGACAAAAAAAGACGTGGAAGAATGTATGCTGATATAATTGCGTTAAACTCAAAAGTATACTTAATCCCTGCAACTGCGGACGATATTATAGAAGTGGATTTTGAGAAAAACTCTATTACAAAGAGGCTAAAAATCAGAGAGATCCTGCAAGAGAAAGGATTTTCATATCGGTATCTGTCTGCAAGCGGAGGATATATATACAAAAATAAAGCTTACATTGCTGCTGAAGAAAAACCATATATAATTGAAATTGATTTTGAAAAAGATAATATTAATGCGCTGAAACTAGAGGGTACTGATGCGGGATCGATGGCTCTTATAGGCAAGAATGAAAGGATGTATCTTTTAAATAATAAAAAGTGTATCGTAGAATACAATATTGAAAAAGCCTATGTAGAAAATATTATTGATTTCTCCGCAGATGGGGAATTTTGCTTGAGAAAGCCTTTCCTGATTGAGAACACTATCTATTTCTTTTCACAATATGACGGTAAATTAGTCAAATATTTTGCCGAGAAGAAAAGGATTATTGTATCTAACTTAAGTGTAGAATGGGGGATAGGTGTAGATGATACCGAAAAGTACAGATACACAGGATGCATTGATGAAGAGAAAGTGATTTTCATATCTAATTACAGAAATATGGTCATTGTCAACTTATGTTCAAATGAATATAGGCAATATCATTTGGACTGCGGGACGGAAGAAATAAAAGAACGATTATTACGGGATGTGAGATTTGGCGGAAAAACGATGACAGAAGAAACATTTTCTGATTTGTTAGGTTTACTGTTCAAGTATCAAGCCGCCGACGAAAAGGTTGCTGAAGATTTGGTAGGAAAACAAATATTCGCTGCTAGCAATTAAAGCATGGTAACGGCATGGCAGTAGCAGCAAGAGATGATTATGTTTGGCAATACGCTGTCTAAAGGTAAAAGGTGAGATGAACAATCTGCAGCAGGTTTGTGTGGAAGAAAATATAAAAATTGCAGAAGCTATAAAAAAGCTGGATGAAGCGGGAAAGAAAATTCTACTAGTCACTAAGGACATGAAACTGACTGGCATCATAACCGACGGTGATGTACGAAGGTGGGTATTACGAAAAGGCTCCTTTGAGGAAAGGGTCTGTAATTTGATGCATAGGAATCCCAAGGTGGTAGGTCCCGGGGAGACGCAGAAAGCAAAGAGGATGATGCTGGAATTGCAGATAGAAGCTGTTCCGGTTATAGATGAAAATAATATTCCCTTAGACATCATTTTTCTTAGAGATATTATTGAACCCAGTCAGCAGGAATATGGACAAATTGATATTCCTGTTGTAATAATGGCAGGCGGAAAAGGGACAAGACTTTATCCATATACGAATATACTGCCGAAACCGTTGATACCAATTGGAACAGATACTATCCTTGAAAGGATTATTGAGTCATTCAGAAAAAATGGAAATGAGGAATTTTGGCTTGTACTGAATTATAAGAAGAGTCTGATTAAGGCTTATCTGGACGAGAAAGACAAGCCATATCGAATACATTACAAAGAAGAAGAAAACTATTATGGAACTTGTGGAGGAATCAGCTTGTTGGAAGACGAGATTTCGGATACGTTTTTTGTCAGTAACTGTGATGTATTGCTGGATATTGATTATGCAAAGCTTCTGGATTTTCATTGTACTAACCAAAATGAAATTACAGTAGTGACTTCATTGAAGCATATCCAGATACCATATGGAGTAGTGGAATTGGGCAGGGAAGGAGAAATAGAACAATTATCGGAAAAGCCAATGCTTAACTACAATGTAAATACAGGGATTTATGTGGTGGAAGCATCTGTTATAAAAGATATTCCGAGGCATCAAGTGTTTCATATGACGGATTTGATGAATAAATTGTTGAAAGAAAAGCGGAAAATCGGGGCATATCCCATAACAGATCATTGTTGGCAGGATATGGGTGAACTTAAGGAAATGTATAAAATGTCAGATGCTTTCCGCAATCAAGAGAGCTTAGTATGAGAGATATATTGATAACTGGAGGAAGCGGATTTATCGGAAAGCATGCCCAAAAGTATTTGGCTGGAAAAGGATATAAAGTGGAAGTCCCATCTTCCGAAGAATTGAATGTGCTAAAGCAAAATGATTGGGAACAGTGGAAAAGAAAAGAGATTCGGCATGTGGTTCATTTGGCGGGAAAAACATTTGTGCCGGACAGCTGGGTGAATCCGGAAGATTTTTTTCAGGCAAATGTGATGGGAACATTACAGGCGATTAGATTCTGCAGGGAGATCCGGATAGGGATGACATATGTCAGTGCCTATGTTTACGGACAACCAAAATACATACCGATTTCGGAAACAACAGAGGTAAGACCAAACAATCCGTATGCAAAGTCCAAATATATGGCAGAGGAGTTATGCGAGTTGTTTAGTGGTGATTTTGGGATGGATATTACAGTACTAAGGCTGTTCAATGTGTATGGTTCGGGACAGAAAGATAATTTTTTGATTCCATGTATCGTGAAGCAGGCATTGAATGAGGAAGACGTTATTACTGTGCAAGATGAGGAACCTAAACGAGATTTTATCCATGTGGATGATGTATGTCGTGCGATTGAGCTATCTATACAGAATACGGATGGCTTTCATGTCTTTAATGTAGGATCGGGAATGTCATATTCCGTGCGGGAGGTTATAGACAAGGTTCTGGAAGTGACACATACTGATAAAAGAATATGTTCAAATAAGAATATCAGAAAGAATGAATTAGATGATGTTGTTGCGGATATAGGGAAAATAGAAAGAGAATGGGGATGGAAACCGCAGATAACGTTGGAAACAGGCATTCATCAATGCGTGGAGGAGATGAAATGAACTACAAAGTACCAATTAATAAAGGAAATTACGATATGGATACTCCGGAAAGGGTGAAAAAGTTCGATGAAAACAGGGGAGCAGGCTGGGAGGATGGGTATAAAGAATACCGAAAGAATTGGAGCCAGTACCCTGAAACGCAATATGTACCGGAGTATCCATTGCAGGTAGATATTGAACTTTCATCGCTCTGTAACTTGAGATGTCCTATGTGCTATACGATAACAGAGGAGTTTCGGAAGAAAGTGTCTGCCGGGTTTATGGACATAGGGCTATTCACTAAGATAGTGGATGAAATTGCGGGAAAAGTTCCGGCGGTTCGATTAAGCCTGCGAGGTGAGGCAACTCTGCATCCGGAATTTATCCACTGTATACGTCATTGCAAGGAAAAGGGGATAAAGGAAGTATCTTTTTTAACAAATTTATCGAAATTCACAAAAGAATTTTTCATTGAAGTAGCAGAAGCAGGGGCAGATTGGATTACGATTTCAATAGATGGAGTAGGGCTGCAATATGATGATATCAGGAAACCACTTAAATTTGAGGATACTTTACAGAGAATCAAGGACATATATGAGATAAAAGAAGCAAACGGATGGAAGAAGCCGGTTATTAAAGTACAGGGAATTTGGCCTGCAATTAGAAAAAATCCATCGGAGTACTATAATTGTTTTGTTCCGTATGTAGATTTAGTTGCGTTTAATCCGCTCATTGATTATTTGGATCAAGATGAAGATATCGTTTATGAAGATGAGTTTGTCTGCCCACAACCATATCAGAGATTGGTAATTGGGTCAGATGGCAGGGTACTTTTATGCTCTAATGATGAAGAAGGAAATTATGTTTTGGGGGATGCTAATAAGCAAAGTGTATATGAAATTTGGCATGGGGAGCTATTGGATACTGTGAGAAGACTGCATAGAGAAGGACGATTTAAGGAATTTGCAGTGTGTAAGAAATGTTATTTGCCAAGAGCAACAGAAGAAAGCGAGCATGCATTTGTGAATGACAGGGAAATTGTTATTAAGAACTATATTAACAGAAAACAGGTTATTGGAGAATAGACGTGACAGGGATTATCATACAAGCAAGAATGGGTTCTAGCCGGCTGCCAGGAAAAATATTAAAAGATTTTGAGGGAAAGACACTTATAGGGCATATCATTGACCGTTTAGTAAGGGTAAAAAGTCCTGTCAAGGTCATCATCGCCACAAGCAATATGTCACAAGACGACCAGGTAGAGCGATTCTGTAGACAAAAAGGTGTTGACTGTTTTCGGGGAGATGAACAAAATGTGCTGAAGCGGTATTATGACTGCGCAAATATGTACCATTTGAAAGACATTGTCAGAATGACAGGGGACAATCCGTTTCCGGATGTGGAGGAGTTGGATAGGCTGATTGCTTTTCATCAGGAAAATAATATGGAGTTCTCGGAGAACTTTACTGTGCTTCCTGTTGGAGTGGGGATGGAAATCATGTCATATAGGGCTTTGGCGGAGAGCATGTGTAAAGCATTCCTGCCCAAGCATTTTGAACATGCTGATGAGTATATATTAGACCACCTGGAAGATTTTAGGCATCATACGGTGCAGGTGTCCATAGAAAAGGACAGACCAGATGTAAGGCTGACAGTGGATACACTGCAAGATTATCAAAAAGCCTGCTATATTCTTCGGGAAGCACACGCAGATTATGTTACAACAGAGCAGGCAATATTGCTCAGCGATATTTACGAAAGGCAGTCTGGGAGATGAATGTATTAGCAGTTGGGGCCCATTTTGATGATGTGGAACTGGGGTGTGGCGGAGCATTGGCAAAACATGTCAGAAACGGTGATAATGTTATCGTTTTTATAGCAACCAGTTCTGAATTCAGCAATAAAGAGGGCAGGGTTTTAAGGGAAAGCAGTAAGGCACTGTCAGAAGCCGAATGTGCAAGCCGGATAATAGGATATCGGCTTGTCCAGGGAGGGATACCTACTTTTTGCCTAGAGTATGGTGAAGATATACATATAGAACTTATCAAATTGATAGAAGAAAATAATATAGATTTAATATATACACATTGGACGCAGGATGTACACCATGATCATAGGAATCTCGCATTGAGTACATTACATGTTTCAAGACATGTGAATAGGCTTTTGATGTATTGCAGCAACTGGTATATCTCTGAACAGGGATTTGTAGAGAACTTTTATGTGGATATTACGGATACATGGGAGATTAAGGAAAGGGCGATTCGGGCCTATGACTCGGAGATTAGGCGAGTAGGAGACAGATGGATTAATTATTTTAGGCAGGAAGCCATGAATAACGGTATGAAAATGGGAGTCAAGTATGCAGAGGCATTTCAGGTAGTAAAATGGCTGCAATAGAAAGGGAGAATATATGTTTCGAGAGAAAAAGAGGGTATATATAGTAGCTGAAATCGGTGGAAATTTTACAGATTATGATACGGCGACTTTATTGATTGACCAGGCGAAAGAGAGCGGGGCGGATGCTGTAAAGCTTCAGACATACAAGGCAAATACGGTTGCCAGTAAACAGGCTATGTTTGACATGGAGAATACTGGAATTATCCGACAGACGGAATACTTCAAAAAATTTGAACTTGACATGGAAATGCATGAGAAAGTTTATGCCTATGCAAGGAAGATGGGATTAGATATCTTTTCCACGCCCTCTCATATGTCAGATGTGGATATGCTGGAAAAGTTAGGAACAAATGTGTATAAAATAGGGGCGGATGATGTGACCAATATTCCTTTCCTGAAAGGTGTTGCCAGGCTGGGCAAGACTATTATGCTTTCGACAGGAATGAGTACATTAGAGGAAGTTAGGGAAGCGGTCAATGCAATTTTGGAAGAAGGCAATGAAGATATTGTTATTATGCATGTGGTAAGTTTATATCCTACAGCACCACAATATGTGAATTTGGAAGCAATCCGAACATTGCAGAGAGAGTTCCCGCAGTTTACAGTTGGATATTCTGACCATACGCTTGGTATAGATTCCTGTATTTTTGCAGCGGTTATGGGGGCAAGAGTAATTGAAAAGCATTTTACTTATGATAAGCAGGCGGAGGGACCAGATCATATGCTGTCTGCAACTATGGATGAAATGAAGACATTAGTAGAGAAGATTAGGTTATACGAGGAGATGCGGGGACATGGCGTAAAGATGCCTATGGGAGATGAGCTGAAAAACCGTAAGAATAACAGGAAGAGCATCGTGTGTGTCCATGGTATAAAAAGAGGGGAAGTTTTGACAGAAGATAATGTTGATATTAAGCGTCCAGGCTTTGGGATACCACCCAAGTATAAGGCTGTGCTGATAGGAAAAAGGGCGGTGAGGGATATAGAAGATGACACGGTGATTCGATGGGCAGATTTTGAATAGAGAAAAGATTAAGAAATAGAAGAAAAGAATTTACGAAGAACACAGGCAAGAGAAAATATAATTGGAAGAGTTGATAAAAATGAACAAAACGTTAAATAAATTCTTAAATGCTTATTGGCTGCGTCCTGAAAGTGCATTGTGGAGGACTTGTGATGTGGAGTCGATGAAAGGGTTTGAGTTTAAAGCTCCATCTTTGGATTTGGGATGTGGTGACGGGACTTTTTCTTTTTTACGTGCGGGGGGGCAATTTGATGATACATATGATGTATTTATGGATGTTGATAATTTAGAGACTTTTTTTCAAATGTAGACGTGTATGATTCTTATCAGAATAAGGGAAAAGTTATTATTAAAAAGCAGACGGATTATAAAATAAGTGTGGGACTTGATCATAAGGCCAATTTGGTGGAGAAAGCACGAAAGAAAGAACTATATCATAAGTTTGTTGTCGCAGACGCTAATTTGGGATTGCCTTTTGAAAATGAAAGCTTTGAATCCGTATTTTCCAACATTATCTATTGGTTAAATGATCCAGTAAATGTTTTTGCAGAGATTCATCGTGTGCTCAGGAGTGAAGGAACATGTTGTGTTATGCTTCCGGCTCCTAACTATTTAGAGGCTTCATTTTATTATACATACTATATAAAAAGGGGAAAGCCCGAAAAATATAAATTTTTGGAGTTGATAGATAGAGGACGGATTTCTGATAATTTAAAGATTGTAAAAACCTATGGGGAATGGAGAGATATTATAACAAAAGCTGGTTTTGAAATTATGGATTGTATTCCTCATCTGTCCAAATCATTAATTCAGATGTGGGATATTGGTTTGAGGCCTATTTTTCCTATGATAAAAAAGATGACAATGTATTTGGATGAAAAATGTTTAATGGAAATTAAAAAGGAATGGGTTGATCTGTTTCAAAAAATTGGGGAGCCAATTATTTATAATGAACAATTTCATAAAGATGAAGAATTTTGCTTCTATTGTTTTGTTTTACGTAAAAGATAGTTATCTTCGGATTTTCCAAAGCAGGATTCTTTCCAAAGTGCACAGAGTTATTTGTAAGAAAAAGAGCTATTTTGATCATTTAATTGGTTAGGACAAATTTAGATACATTAGCGAAGTAAATTTACACAAGGGGTACAGCAGGAAATGATTATAATTTGTATAGAAAGCTCTCACCAGAGAGGGATGGGGCATTTCTACAGGGCATTAAACATATTGGAATACTTCAAACGTGTAAATGAAAGAGTGCTGGTTGTCATTAACCAAGATAGGGCATCTATTCAAATACTGGATGAAAAAAAAATACCCTATGAGGTGGTTGACTATACTGATACAACAAGTAATTGGGAAAAGGATATCATACAAAAAAACAGGGCGGATGTGTGGTTGCTTGATAAGTTTCAGACGGGATTGGAATTGGCAGAGCATGTTAAGGAAACAGGCATCATATTGGCGGCAATAGATGATTGTGGTTTAGGAGCGGAATTGGTGGATTTGCATTTTTGTGCCATGCTTTTTCGGAATATGAAAGGCAAGAGGATATTTGCGGGAAAGGAATATATGATATTGAACCCGGAAATTGCCAAATATCGAAAGCAGAGAACAGAGATGAAGAAATTGATTGTTACATTGGGGGGGAGTGATACTTACGGAGTAACAGTCAAGGTAATAAAAATTTTAAAAAAGCAAGGACAATGTGCAGATATTGTCATCGGCCCCAATTTTCGACATAGACATATGCTAGAACAGGAAATTGATTCACATTTCATTGTATATAATACAGTGCCATCCCTCATAGAAAAGTTTTATGATTATGACTTGGCGATCACTGGAGGAGGAATAACATGCTTTGAGGCAATTGCGTCCGGACTTCCCTGTATTATTGTGGCAAATGAATTGCATGAGATAGATATAGGAAGATATTTGGCCAGTTTCAAAGGGGCGAAGTTTGCGGGATATTATCAAGATATTTCTGAACAGGACATTGATGTAGGGAGTATCAATGTAAGGGAAATGAGTAAGGCGGCATTACAGGCTGTGCCCTTGAATGGTATGGAAAATATATATAAAGCGATATGCAATTATAGGAGTGAAAGAGATGCAGGATAAAGTTGTTGTGATTCATCAGCCAGATTTCATGCCATATTTAGGTTTTTTTGATAGGCTTTTAAAGGCTGATATATACGTGGTATTAGATACAGTGCAATTTGTAAAACGATGGACAGGAAGGGATAAAATCAAAACTGAGAATGGGGAACAATGGATTACAGTCGAAACTAAGAAAGCTCCTGTAGAAACCAAAATTAATCAAATATATCTTGTAGAGGATACTAAATGGAAAAAAAAGCACTTAAATATTATTTGCTATAATTATAAAAAGGCACCTTTTTATTCTGAAATAATTCCATATGTTGAGAAAATATATCAAGATAGTTCTGAGAAATTAAGTGATTTCAATTTAAGGTCTATTAGAACACTGATGGAGCTGTTTGATATTCATATTGAGTGCATAATGGCAAGTGACATTAATCCAGTTGGAAAAAATAATACATTAAATATTGACATTATGAAAAAGCTAGATTGTCGACGTTATCTGTCTGGTGTAGGCGCAAAAGATTATTATGTAGCGGAGCTATACGAGGAAGCAGGCATTGAAGTGATTTGGCAGGATTTTGAGCACCCTATTTATAGGCAGCAGTATGGTGAATTTATTCCATACTTAAGTAGTATTGATTTGCTGTTTAACTGTGGGATAGAAGAGTCAAGAAAAATTTTGAGAAGAATACAGTAAATGGAAGAAGGAACAACAATGGCGAAAACAGTATTGGTTACAGGCGCAGACGGTTTTATTGGAAGCCATCTAACAGAAATGCTTCTGGAAAAAGGATATAACGTAAAAGCATTTTCGTTTTATAATTCTTTTAATAAATGGGGATGGCTTGATACGTTACCGAAAAATAAACTGTCTGAAATCAATATATTCAGTGGTGACATAAGGGATCCTAATGGGGTAAGAGAAGCTATGAAAGGAATTGACATGGTTTTTCATCTTGCAGCATTGATTGCGATTCCGTTCAGCTACCATTCTCCGGATTCTTACGTTGATACCAATATTAAGGGAACACTAAACGTATTGCAGGCGGCCCGGGAACTGGAGACCGAAAAAATAATGATAACATCAACATCTGAGGTTTACGGGACAGCTCGGTATGTTCCGATAGACGAAATGCATCCTTTTCAGGGGCAGTCTCCATATGCAGCGACTAAAATCGGTTCAGACAGGCTTGCCGAGAGTTTTTACAGAAGTTTTCAGTTGCCAGTAACCATAGTCAGACCTTTCAATACATATGGACCGAGACAATCTGCAAGAGCAGTGATACCTACAATTATTACTCAACTGTTGGCAGGAGAGACAGAAATTAAGTTGGGAACGCTCACACCTACCAGAGATTTCAACTATGTAACAGACACAGCAGAGGGGTTTATCGCTATTGCAGAATCGAAAAAGACAATTGGGGAGGAAATCAACATAGCCTCGCAAAAAGAAATATCCATTGGTGATTTGGCAAATGAAATAATGAAACAGATTAATCCAAGAGCGAAATTGATTTGTGATGAACAGAGAGTTAGACCGGAAAAGAGCGAAGTTAATAGACTGCTGGGATCCAATGAAAAAATCAAGCGTTTAACAAATTGGAGACCAAAACATACGCTTGAACAAGGGTTAAAGGAAACCATTGAGTGGATTGGCCAGAATATGGAGTGCTATAAAACGAATATTTATAATGTATAAATTGACAGTGGAAGTGAAGAGGCCGCTCAAAGACTTGAAGCTGATACTCGAAAGGATATAAACATGGCATATAAATGTGTTGTCTGGGGAATTGGTAATGATTATGAGATAGTTATAAATCAACTTCAATTTGAGGTATGCAAAGGTAATGTAGAAGTAGTCGCCTTAGTTGCCAGACAACAAGATGTTATTGGAAAAAAGCTGGATGGATATTCTATTATTTTGAAAGAAGAGTTGAAAGATATCCAATTCGATTATGTAGTAATAACAAGTTCTTTATATTATCAAGAAATCAGAAGACAAGCGATAGAATTAGGTATTGATGGGAATATAATAATAAACGGAGCGGTAATGAATCTTCCTTTATTTGATTTTAGTAGATATACTTCTTTATTGAAAAATAGGATTACGATTTTGTCGGATGACTGCTGGGGAGGATACGTTTACCATAGGTTGTTTTTGCAGTTTTATTCGCCATTGATAAATATTTATTGGCAAAAAGACGCTTTTGTCAAGTTTATTCAAAAGCCAGTATACTATCTGAATAAGCCATTAGAAATGGAGAGGGAAGGAAATATTCGGGGGGGTATTTGTCCGGTTGGAAGTTTGGGGGAAGGCAACGAGAGAGTTTGCATGGAGTTTGTCCATTCGTTTTGTTTCGAAGATGCAAAGCGGCTTTGGGATAAAAGACGGGAGCGGATGAACTTTAATAATATGTTTATCAAGTTGGGGCTTGACGCATCCATGGAGGGCAATGAGAATTTATTAAGAGCGTTTTCAGGGGTAAAACAAAAGAAGATATGTTTCTATTCTGGTGAGACAGAAGTGGAAGATGTCTTGTATCTAAAAAGATTCGAAAAATTTGTCCGATCTGGTTCCAGAGTGGATACAATAAAGTACCATGATTATATCAGAAATTTAAATTGGTTGCTGAAGTCTGTGGATATTTTGAAATTGTTAAATGGAGAAAAAGACTTTTTAAGGGAGGATTAGGATGTATCTCGAAGAATGCATTGAGAAAGTAAACAAGAAATTGGATGTATTGGATGGGAAAAGGTGTATAGCTATTTGGGGGGCATCCGAGAATACAGTAAGGATTTTTCAATATACAAGTATCTTCAAGTATAATATCAAATTGATAATCGATAATGGGAAACATGGAAGTATCTTTTGGGGAAAGACTGTAGTTGCTTCGGACGAGGTGAAGTGGGATGTTATCGATGCGGTAGTAATTTCAGCATTTTATAAAGAGGATGAGATTTTTGACGAACTTACAACAAAATATCGATTTCATGGAACAATAGTAAGGTTGAAATGGGAGGGGCAGAAAAGGCCGTTTTATCAGCACTTGATGAAGTCGGAGCTTCAGGTTCCATCAGAATATAAGAATGTTATAGAGGATAATGCAAAATTTTACAATCTTCACAAAGGGAAGAGGTGTTTTGTTCTATGTACAGGCTCCTCTGTCAGGTATTTAGATCTGAAGAAATTAAAAGGTGAATATTCTATTGCTGTATCCAATTTTTACATGCACCAAGATTATAATATAGTAAAGCCCTCTATTTATTGTATGCCACAATTAACGTATACTGACAAGTTTACGAAAGAGCTCGGAAAGAAGCATCTTGAAAAAGTAGAGCAGGAAGCTGGTGACACACAGTTCTTTTTCAGTATATCAGAAAGGGATCTGATAGAAGAGAATTTGTTGTATAGAGGAAAAAGAGTCAATTATTTGTATTTTACACCAATGGGGCAGGAATATGAAGAAGTTGATTTGACATTAAAGACAATGGGTGTCTATTCGGTGCCAATAATGTGTCTAGAGCTTGCAATTTATATGGGATTTCAAGAAATATACTTAGTAGGTACAGAACATGGCGAACTGACAAAAGGAAGATATGATTATTTTTATAATAGAAAAGATAATATGGTAGGTCATGCAGACGATTTTATCGGTATGAATGGGGATATTATCTCTTATGAACGAGTCTTACCTTGTATTTTTAGGTTATGGGAACAGTACAAAATTATGAGAGAGATTGCTACGCAGAAAGGAATAAATATTTACAACGCCACAAGGGGAGGACAGCTGGATGTTTTTGATAGGGTAGATTATGATACATTATTTTAAGAGGAGCTATGGCAATAACATATGCAATTGATGTGTTATAGTACAAACTAAAATTAGGAACTTCAAAATATTAAGGACTGGAAAGAATGATATGCGGATAAAGGCAAATCGGTTGGATAGGGGATTCCAAAAATATCAGGCGGAGTTTGAGAAAAAAGCGCTTGAAGTGCTGCGAAGTGGATGGTATGTCCTTGGAAAAGAAGTAGAAGCATTCGAACAGGAATTTGCAGCTTACATAGGAACAGGATTCTGTGTTGGTGTAGGGAGCGGGCTGGATGCGCTGTGGCTTGGCATAAGGGCGCTGGGGATAGGAAAAAGGGATGAAGTAATTGTCCAGGGAAATACATATATTGCTAGTGTCATGGGGATTACAATGAATGGGGCTACGCCGATTTTCGTAGAACCTGACAGTTTTTATCAGATTGATGTGGATAAGATTGAAGAAAAAATCACAGACAGAACAAAAGCGCTTATGGTAGTACATTTGTATGGCCATGTTGCACAGATGGATAAAATTACTCAACTGTGCAGACGGTATGAGATCAGACTGATAGAAGATTGTGCCCAATCACATGGAGCTATGTACGGAAAGGATAAAACAGGTTCGTTTGGGGATGTAAGTTGCTTCTCATTTTATCCGTCAAAAAATTTAGGCGGGTTCGGGGAAGGCGGAGCTGTTGTTACTAATGATGAAAGCATTGCCAAAACTATACGCATATTGCGCAACTATGGAAGTGAAAAAAGATATTATAATCAGGTGGTTGGAACAAATTCTAGGTTGGACGAGATACAGGCAGGGCTGCTGCGCATTAGATTAAAACACTTGGAAGAGATAACACAGGAAAGAGAGCAGCTGGCAGCTAACTATACGAAAGGTATATGCAATCCACAGATCATACTGCCTGGTGAACGTGTAGGGACAAGGTCTGTATGGCACCAATATGTTCTTCGATCAAAAAACAGAGAACATTTTCAGAAGTATCTTGGGGAAAATGAGGTGGAAACAGCGATACATTATCCAATTCCGCCGCATTTGTCAGAAGCTTATAGTCATCTCGGTTATAGGGAAGGAGACCTACCGATTACGGAATGCAATGCAAGGGAAGTTTTGTCAGTCCCCATGTTTAGTGGGATGACAAAGGAGGAGCAGGAGTGGGTAATAGATGTAATCAATAAATATAAAGAGGCCTGGGTATGAGACTGTCAGAACAGATAAAGATATTGGAATTTCAGGATTTAGGAGATGAGAGAGGAAATCTCGTAGTAGTAGAAGGAAGCGGCTTTGATATACCATTTGAGATTAAAAGAGTATTTTATATCTATGGTTCGGATGACAGTGTCATACGCGGCAGACATGCCAACAGGAAAACACAGTTTGTGATGATTAATGTCAGCGGAAGAAGCAAAGTGCGAGTAGATAATGGGAATGAACAGCTTGAGATTGATTTGGACAGACCGCGAATGGGGTTATATCTGCCTGCAATGGTATGGAAAGATATGTACGGCTTTTCGGAAGATTCTGTACTGCTGGTCATGGCAAGCGAGCATTATGACGCAGAGGAGTATATCAGGGATTATAACGATTACATGAGGGAGATATTGGGAGATGCCAATACGAGAAATGATGGTGTTCTGCACACTCTTTGACTCCAACTATCTGGACAGAGGACTAGCATTGTACTGGTCTATGAGAAAGCACATTAGCGTGTTCAAGTTATATATTTGTGCCTTTGACAGCGCATGCTTCAAAATTTTGTCAGATATGGAATTGGAAAATGTAGTGCTTCTTTCAGTAGAGGATATAATGACGTCCCTATTGAAAGAAAAACAGAAAGAAAGGAGTCGTGCGGAATTCTGTTGGACATGCACGCCGCTTGTCATCGAATATGTGCTCTTAAAATATGGTGAAAAGGCCTGTACGTATATTGATGCGGATATTTATTTTTTTTCAAGTCCTTTATGCATCGTACAGGAAGTCATTGACAGCGGATGTTCAGTTGGACTGGTCATTCATCGATTTGAAAGAAACAGCGAATATGGTGGCCGTATCTTTTCGGTAGGTAAGTATTGTATCCAGTTTAATACTTTTTTGAATGATGAAGCTGGTATACGGGTCCTTAGCGATTGGAAACAAAACTGCCTGGAGTGGTGCTATGCCAGGTATGAAGATGGAAAATTTGGAGATCAAAAGTATCCAGATAAATGGAGGCAGAAGTATTCAGGTGTCCACGAATCACAGAATACAGGCGCAGGTGTTGCACCCTGGAACCTGCATTTATATTCATATTATCGCAGAGATAGAGAAAACATATGGCTTCAATATCAAGGAGTACCATTTCAGCTGATTTTCTATCATTTTGAGGGATTCAAATATTTGAGCAATGGTAAAATGTATCTGAATATATGGCGCCCCTCAGAACGGGGAATGAGTAGAAAGATACACATACTGTATGGCGAATATTTAAAGGTAGTGGCTTTAGTTCGAAACTACCTGACTGAAGAATATGGGGTTACATTTGAACAGATGTACGCGGATGAAAGTGTTTTGGTAGGAAAAAGCCAATCGCTGAAACGCTTCTGGAATGAAGAGGGATTGATAGATGGTGGTAAGAAATGGGCAGCATATTGGACAAATAATATATGCTTTGCGAAATGCTTGATGAAAGGGAATGGGATAATATGTTTCTGCAAGAAAAAGTCAAAGAAATAAACGAGAAGCTCAATGCCTTAAAAGATATATCTCATGTTGCGGTATGGGGCGCGGGAGTACATACGTGTAAGCTTTTTGAAAAATCGAACTTATTGTCCTATTCTGTTAAGACTATTATTGATATAAATAAGGAAAAAAAGGGACAACATTATTTCGGATTTACCATCAAAAATCCTAATGAAGTGAAGTGGAATGATGTTGAAGGAGTTGTTATCTCTGTGCCGGGCAGAGAAGAGGAAATCAGGAAAATTCTGACAGAGGAGCTTAGATTTAAAGGTATTATCATTAAGCTATATGAAAATGATAATTATATGCCTTTTTATCGTTTATATGACAAAAAGATTGCGGAAGTGCGTTATATTGGGGACTATAAAGATTGGATAAGTGCACAGGAAGAGTGTAGGGGATATGAGGATGACGTAATTTTAGATAAAGTGATTGGTTCCATTGGAAAAGTCCTCTGTGGGGAGGCGGAATGGGAAAGGGATGGTTTTCTTTTCTATGAAAAGAAATATGTCTATTGTATATGTGCTGCTATATTAAGATGTGCGCTGCAAAATGATAATCTGGGAGTACGAGTATTGGATATAGGTGGGGCGCTGGGGAGCACATATTTTCAGAACAGGGGCTATTTGTCAGCTGTAAAAGAGCTGGAGTATATAGTTGCAGAACAGGATGGATTCGCGAAATATGGACACAAAGAATTAGAGGATGGCATATTGCGCTTTATAAATAGCAGCGAAAGGTATACCGATTACGGGAAATTCGACATTGTATTACTGTCTGGAAGCATTCAATATATTTCGCAGTATAAGGAAATTTTATCAGAAATAATTAACTTAGCACCACGCTATATTATTTTAGACAGGATACTCATCGGCGAGAAACACCGGATATGTAAGGAAACCGTTCCAGAAGCAATTTATGAGAGCAGTTATCCAGTGATGATTTTTGAGGAAAGCGAAATCCTGAATTTCTTTGGGGACGGCTATATACTGATAGAAAAGGATGTTTCCAGCGTCTTTGAAGAGGCATATTTTGTTGATGGAAAAGCAGAATCCAGATTGTTTGTTTTTCAGAGAGTGGAAAAATGATATTTTTAATAAAGATGGACAGGAGCAAAATATATAAATGGAAAAAGGGAAAAAATATCTTCTCAGTTCTTTGTTCGGTCTTGGTATAATTAGTGTCTCTTGTATATGGATACAACAAGGATGTATCAATCGATGGAAAAAGCAGGCTAATAAAGACAGAGGTCTTTTTTTACTAATGAATCAATGGGTGAATTTAAAACAGGATGAGAAAAGGATTGAAAACTATTTTATCCATAATAAGTTAAAGCGTATTGCGATATATGGAATGAGTTATGTAGGTAAGCGGTTAGTTAAGGAGTTAAAAGATACAGAAGTTGAAGTCATCTATGGCATTGATAGAGATGCTGCAAATATTTATTCAGAAATTGAACTGGTGACAATAGATGCTGATTTGAAAGAAGTAGATGCAGTAGTTGTTACGTCGATAGACGAGTATAACGCTATATACAATATGCTATCCCAAAGGATAAGATGTCCTATTATAGCTATAGAAGATATTATTAACGAAGTGTAAAGCGTTTAACCTGAGCACAGATAATTCACTTTCACTTTTGGACATCCATCCGGAAAGGACATTATGAAAATCTCGGTCATCACAGTGTGCCTGAACAGTGGGAAGACAATAGAGCAGACAATTCAAAGCGTTATAAACCAGAAAAACTGTAACTACGAATATATTATTATTGACGGAAAATCCACAGACGACACATTGGAAATTATTAAAAAGTACAGAGATAGAATATCTGTTGTTGTGAGCGAACCGGATTCCGGAATATATGATGCCATGAATAAAGGAATATCCCTGGCTACAGGGGACGTGGTTGGCATTATCAATTCTGACGACTGGTTTGAGCCGGGAGCATTCGCGAGGGTGGAGAAATATTTTCGGGATACAGATGCGGAAGTCGTTTATGGAAAGATGAATGCCATTGACTTAGAGGGAAATGTGCAGATTCTGATACCCAGTAACATAGAAAAAATCAGGTATGAAATGGAAACACCGCATCCTACAGTATTTGTAAAAAGAGAAATTTACAAAAAATATGGCGTTTTTCAGTTAAAATATAAAATTGCTGCAGATTATGAACTGATGTTAAGGCTATATACGAAAGGTGTCAAGTTTAAACATTTGGAATATATTCTTGCAAATTTTCGAATGGGAGGAATCAGCGCCCTGCAGTCTGAAACTTGCGCAAAAGAGACAGTGGAGATTGCTTCACAATATCTGCCATATGCACCTTTGGATAAAAGGCAGTATTTTAAGGACATTATTTTTCATAGAAAAAAAGCGTATTTATTTGATAAGCTGCTAAATGGTTCTTCAACTGCTTTCTGCGATATTCTGTACAAGGAGCTAGGTGTTAATGATGAAGATGATATTATAATATTTGGTTCTGGTAATTGGGGGAAAAAAATACATAGGATACTATCATATAATAAAAAATGCATATTATTTTTTGTTGATAATGACAAAACTAAATGGGGTGGGAAAGTTGAACAAACTAAAATTGTTAATCCTGAGATATTAAAATCCTTTAAAGGGGTCTTACTAATAGCGGTAGAAAAGTTTAGTGAGGAAATTTCATTACAAGTGAGTGAATGGGATAATCCATACTTATATTGTATATGCTGGGAAGAGATTAGCGAAAGAATTCTCTGTATAGACAATAACTTAAGCAGATTGCCTTTAGAAAGGAAATAGGGAATGAAAATATATATTTTTGGAATGGGAAAAGGAAAGACCTACCTGGACCGTTGCCTGCTGCCAGAGACAGAGATATGTGGATATATTGATAATTACAAGTCAGAAGAGATCGGATTTTTCGACGAAAGACCTGTAGTAAGCCAGAAAAATCTGGGAGAAAGCTATGACTATATTATTATCACACTAATGCAGTTTGAAGAAGTAAAGAAATCCTTGCTTGAAGAGGGAATAAAACAGGAAAGGTTGATCTGTTTTTTTGATTTTAAGGATGCCTCTGCTGAGGCACACTGGAGCGTGATAGATCCGTATAAATGGCGGATAGAGCTGATGTGGTGGCATTATACGAATATTGGAATGGCGTCTATCGACAATATGGGGTATGAGCTATATGCAGACTCTGAGCTCAATAAAAGATATTTGCCTAAAATAGCCAGTGCCAAAGAGACAACCAGAATTCTGAAGAATGAGAGAAAAAGCTTAGCAAGACTGGGAGATGGAGAATTTGAAATGATATGCAAGCGTCCCAGACCAGTATTTCAGGATGTAAACAGCAAACTGGCGGAGCGATTAAGAGAAGTACTGAATTCCCATGAGGACAATCTGCTTGTAGCCATAGCAGATAACTATGGTTCATTGGAGAAGTATACAGAAAAAGCAGCAAGTGATATCAGAGCATATATGACAAAGGAAGTGCGCCGGAGTCATATGGAACTTTTAGATTTAAGGCGACAGTATTATGATGCTTACATATCAAGGCCATATATTATGTATAAAGATAAAGAAAATGCAAAAGAACGGTTCGACTGGGTGAGGGAAATATGGACAGGAGAAGATGTATTGATTGTGGAAGGGGAGCATACCCGTTTTGGCGTTGGCAATAATCTTTTGGACAACGCTAAAAGTGTAAAAAGAATCATAGGGCCTGACAGGAATGCATTTAATAAGTATAAAGAAATCAAAGCGGCGGCGTATAAACATGGAAAGAATAAGCTTATTTTAGCCATTCTTGGTCCTACAGCCACGGTTTTGGTCTATGATCTTGCAAAAGAAGGCAACTGGGTTATAGATATTGGCCAGTTTGATGTGGAATATGAATGGTTTCTCAAGAAGACTGAGAAAAGATGTGGCTTAAAGTATAGACAGGTAAGCGAGATAAGCAAAAGTGAGCAGCTTGAGATGGATTTGGCAGATGAAGTGGTACAGAATTATCTGAATGAGATAGTAGAAAAAATACTATAGATTTGATAACAATTTAAAGCATTTAACCAGGCTGAGCCAAGCTTGTTTTCGAAAGACAGCACATTAGGATTATGTATTGAGACAGTTGAGCAATGCAATTGTCCGCAAATACCTGCAGAATAAGAGATGAAAAGAGCGTGAGGATATGATGATAAGCATCATTGTGCCGATGTTTCGTGGGAAAAAATATTTGGAAAGCATATTGAATCAGGCGGCCCTGTGTGCAGAGGCTGTCGCAGAAACGGATGTCGAACTGATTCTTTATAATGATTCTCCTGAAGAAGAGATATGTGTAAAAAAGGCAGAGTATCCGTTTCAGGTGAAATGCTTTCATTCCGAATACAACAGCGGTATCCATGGGGCGAGAGTGCATGGCTTGGAACAGGCGGCTGGCGAATATGTGGTCTTTTTAGACCAGGATGACAGGATTGCGCCGTCTTATCTGAAAAAGCAGCTGGAGTGTATCGGGGCATCGGATGCGGTGGTATGCAGGGCAATCCATAACAACAGACTTTTCTATACGAATACGCATGTGTTTGAAAAAGTGATCACAAAGGATTTTATGCTCAGGAATAGAAATCCTATCATATCTCCCGGCCAAGTTCTTCTGAGGAAAGATGCGATTCCCCCGTTATGGAAAAAATGTATCCTGCAGAATAACGGTGCGGATGATTATTTCCTGTGGCTGTTGATGGTTAGTGAGGAAAGGACGTTTTCATTAAACCAGGAGGTATTGTTTGAACATGTTGACACCGGTATGAATACATCAGGCAATACAAACAATATGATGGACTCGGAAGCTGAAATGATAGGTTTTTTAAGGGAAAGACATGTTTTTGGCAATGAGTGTGAAAAAGTGCTTATGGAGCTGTCAGAGTCACTGAGGCGAATGCATGTCCGCCTGCTGGATAATTATAAGAAAATATATGATTTTTTGCGGTGCTGGAACGAGAAGCTGGCAAAGGGCATATCTCCGCTGGCCTTTTTTGAGGAGAACCATATAAAACGGATTGCGCTGTACGGTGCGGGTGATTTTGGCAGGAACATTGAAATGCTGTTGAAAAATACAGATATCAGGGTCTGTTTCTATATTGACCAGAATGCGGAGTATGTTTTCTCTGAACTGCCTGTATATAAAAAAGAAGAGATCAGAGAAGAGGCAGATGCAATTATCATAACCATTGATGATAAGTCTGTCAGAAGTGAACTTGAAAAAATTGTAAGTTGTCCTGTATTTGAACCCAATGATATATGGCTGTTTCTGGATCGATGCTGTGAGGGTAGTGCTGCAGAATCAACCTGTTTTGGACAAGCGTGAGGTGGAGATGCATGCAATACGGTAATAGCAAAACCGCATATGTTTTGTTTGGCACGGGCGATTACTATCAGAGATTTCGCCACTGGTTTGACGACAGGAAAGTTTTGGCTATTCTTGACAACGACAGGAAAAAGCAGGGAACAATGCTGGATGGCCGTCCTGTAATCCCGCCGGAGGAGATTACAGAGCTTTCCTTTGATGCAGTGGTGATATTGAGCTTCTATGTAACGGAGATGAAGAAGCAGCTTCTTAGTCTGGGAATAGATGAGACGAAAATATACCATTTTTATGAGCTGCATGATCTTTTCAAGTCAGAGAATCCTAAAGCTTTCGGCAGGGCAAGTGGTTTGAAAAGTATTCTGCTTCTCTCACATGACCTTTCCCTGGGCGGTCCGGCGCTGGCATTGTATCATGCAGCTTTGATATTAAGGAAAGCCGGATATGATATCGTGTTCGCTTCTATGCTGGACGGAGCGCTAAGGGAGAAGCTGGAAGAACAGTTGATTCCGGTAATGATAGACATGAGGCTCCAGATAAATACCATGCGGGAATTGCCCTGGACAGAAAAATATGACCTTATCTTCTGTAACACGATCAATTTTCATACGTTTCTTTCGGACAGGAATGAAGACATTTCTGTTATTTGGTGGCTGCATGATTCAGCCTTTTTCTATGAAGGGATAAAGCCGGAAAAGCTTAGAGAGATCAGCAAACGGAATCTGAAATACATATCAGTGGGACCGGTTCCTAGGAATGCAATGAACCAGTACCAGCCGGACGTTGTGATAGGAGATTTGATCTATGGAGTTTCCGATGGGGTATAGGATGAGATTTACTACGATTGGATATATAGAATGGCGTAAAGGCCAGGATATCCTGGTGGATGCTTTGGCAGGAATTTCAGAGGAGGAGCTGAGAGGCAGTGAGTTCCTGCTTGTAGGCCAGGACAGCTCCACCATGGCTTTCGGACTGCGGGAAAAGACAGCCGATAAACCCTGGATTCGGATGACCGGAACGGTTAGCCGGGAAGAGATACATCAGATACTGGACGTTACAGACGTGCTGATATGTCCGTCCCGGGAAGATCCCATGCCCACCGTATGCGCAGAAGCCATGATGCACTGCGTCCCTTGTCTTGTATCTGATGCCACAGGGACGGCGGCATACATTTCAGACGGTGTGGACGGCATGATATTTAAAAGCGAGGACACGGACAAATTGCGGGAAAAGATTCTCTGGTGTATAAAAAACAGAGATATCGTAAAATCCATGGGTGACGGGGCTTATAAAGTATATGAAAGAATCTTTTCGATGGAAGCCTTTGAAAAGAATCTGTTGGCGCATGTGAGGGAGATGACGGGAATGATCAGGGGACAGACAAATGGGTGACGTGAAAGAATTATTGAAGAGGTATCAGAATGAGAAGATAGCACTCTATGGCCTTGGCACAGAGACAGAGAGATTCTTGACCGAATTTGGAGACCGGATCATGGTAGCTGGTCTGCTGGATGGTTTTCGGGAATCCGGTAATCTTTACAAATACCCTATCATTTCCATTCAGGAAACTGTTTCAATGGGGGTACGGCTTATCCTGGTTGTGGCTCGTCCGGGCTCCTGTAAGGTGATTGCCAGGAGGATCGGGGCGTTTTGCCGGGAAAATGAGATTGCGCTCTGCGATGTAAGGGGGCGAAATCTTCTGGAGAATAGAACGGTTTCCTATAATTTTCAACATCTGGCAGGAAAGACGCTGCAGGAGCTGCTTGACAGGATAAGCGCGGCAGACATTGTAAGCTTTGATCTGTTTGATACGCTTGTTACCAGAAAGGTACGCACTTATACGGATATCTTTGACCTGCTGGACCTGAAGCTTCGGGAGAAAGGGATTGTTATTCCTGATTTTGCCAGGCTTCGTTTATGTGCGGAGAAAGAGCTTTCCAGGGAATGGGCCCCAAGGTTGGAGCAGATATACGAATTTGTCCTGGAGAAAGCAGGCGGCAGCTTTGTGTCCGCATCTGAACTGGCAGAGATGGAGTGGGAGACCGATTGCTCCGTCCTGGTTCCAAGGGAGCAGGTATGCGATGTTTTCCGGAAAGCGATCAGGGATGGAAAACAGGTGGTGATTACAACGGACAGTTATTATTCCATGGGGCAGATAAAGGATATCCAGATCCGGTTCGGACTGGAAAAGTGTGACCGGGTATTGGTTTCCTGCGAATATGGTACCTCAAAGACACAGAATCTATTTAAAGTACTTCAGGATAAGTACAGAGGGGCGGAAATTCTGCATATAGGGGACGATGAGGTTTCGGATATTGAAAAAGCGTCGGCAAACGGCATTGATACCTACCAGGTGTATAGCGGGGAGGAGCTGTTTGATGCCCTTGATGGGCTGGGAATGGAAAGCAATATAGCGACAATGGCTGACCGTTTGAAAACAGGGCTGTTCATCTCACAAATGTTTAACAGTCCTTTCTGGTTTGAGGATAAGGGCTGTGCGCTGTCTGTACAAGATGCTTTTGGAATAGGTTATCTGTTCTGTGCGCCACTGATAACAGATTTTGTTCTGTGGATGAAAGAAAGGTCAGAAGCCCAGAACTTTACGCAGATACTCTTCTGTGCAAGGGACGGCTATCTTATCGGCAGGCTATTCAGAAAGGTATCTCCCGGAATCAAGTCAGTATATTTTCTTGCATCGCGAATGGCAGCCATACGTGCAGGTATGGAAAGTGTGGGAGACATAGCTTATGTTGACAGCATGAAGTATTCCGGTGACGCAGGGGATGCGCTGAGAACACGTTTCGGCATTGCGACAGATAACTGTAAAGGAAAGGAACGGAACAGGGAAATCATTGCAAAAGCTGTCATCCAGAGGGGGAATTATAATAGATACATAGGCAAGCTGAACATTCGGGATGAAGATATCGCAATGTTTGATTTCGTGGCAAAGGGGACAATGCAGTTGTATTTGCAGAAGCTTTTTCCACAGCGTATGAAAGGCTTTTACTTTCTACAGCTTGAACCTGAATTCATGGCAGATAAAGGGCTTGATATCCAGCCTTTTTATTCGGACGAAGAAAAAGATAAGAGCATGATATTTGATAACTATTATATCCTGGAGACAATATTGACCTCTCCTTATCCTCAGACAGAGGAATTTGATGGGGGCGGAAATCCTGTATTTGCCGCCGAGACGAGAAGCAGGAAAGATATCCAGTGCTTTGAAAGGGCGCAGAAAGGAATTTATGCGTATTTTGAAGACTATCTGCGTATTCTGCCCGAGAATGCGAGAGAAGAAAATAAAAAGCTGGATGAGTCTTTTCTGTCGCTTGTCAACAAAGTACAGATAAAGGATGAGTCTTTTTTAGCTTTGAAGATTGAGGATCCTTTTTTTGGCAGGATAACGGATATGAAAGATATGTTGGGGTGAATCCCTTTAGTACTTGCAAGATTGTAAAGACCAATAGAGTCTCTCGCCAGATCCCCGGAGGAGACTCTGTTGTCTGAAATACATCTGAAACACATATCAGGCTCTTGATTGACATAGGGACAGTATCTGTAATGTAAACCAGAAACCCGAATAACCTGAAATCAAATCCTTAAAGAATTGTCAAAAAACCTCATACACAACCAGCGCCGCCAGCGATAAGATAAAGTAAATCCCCCCTGCCAGGAGCAGTCCCGCAGGGGACTTGTGCCGCGCCTCCCTGCGCTCTCTGTACCGGTGGATATCCTCCCCGGAATGCCCCTCATCCGTCCGCCTCAGAAACGGCAGCGCCATCTCCAGAACCGTGCGCAGGCCGTAACCTGCCACATCAAAGGCCCCCCGATTGCTCACAGCCCTGATGACGCCCGCTCCCAATAGCATCACCGAGGCCACGAACAGCCCGTCGCACACGGAACGGATCCAGCCATAGTCCCTGCCTACATTCAGAGCGCACACGGCCGCCGCAATGGCCGCCCCGGCGGCCAGGCAGGCCGGGAGGCCGGACCGGCCGGGAAGCCTTTTTTTGTCCCCCCTCATTTCGCAGACAGCTCCGCCAGAATCTTTTGATACTCCGCCTCATTGCACTGGACGAAGTGGCCGGGACGAACCTCCCGGAAAGAAGGCTGATCCACGGTATAATCATGCTCCGCCAGGGGATTGTATGTGATGCGCCGGCGCTGTCTTTCATAGACAGGATCCGGCAGCGGGATGGCAGAGAGCAGCGACCTGGTATAAGGGTGCAACGGATGGGCGAACAGCTCGTCGGAGTCCGCCAGCTCTACCATCTTGCCGTAGTACATTACCCCAATGCGGTCGGAGAAGTACTTGACCACGGAAAGGTCATGGGCGATGAAGAGAATGGTCAGGCCGAGACGTTCCCTCAATTCATTCAGGAGATTAATCACCTGGGCCTGAACGGATACATCCAGAGCGGACACGGGCTCATCGGCGATGATCAGCTCCGGGTTCATGATAATGGAGCGGGCAACGCCGATACGCTGTCTCTGGCCCCCGGAAAACTCATGGGGATAGCGGGAGGCATGCTCTCTGACCAGCCCCACCAGCTCCAGCATCTCATAAACTTTCTCATCAATTACTTTTTTGTCCCGTTCCCCCTGGATGACCAGCCCCTCGGAAATGATCTCGCGGACAGTCATGCGGGGATCCAGGGAAGCGATTGGATCCTGGAATATCATCTGGATTCGGGTGACCAGACGGCTCTTGCCTGCTTTCCTCAGTTCATCCTTATACCGGGCTTCCAGCCTTGCTTTTTCCTCGCCGGACGCTGCCTTGATCTTTGGGCCGTATTCGGCTTCCAGTTCTTCCCTGCGCTTGGCGGTGTACTCCCTGTCGCAGTTCTTTTTTTCTTTCTGAGCCGTCTTTATCAGGGCTTTTAGCTCGGAGATCCGGGCGGGATCTTTCGTCTTCTTCAGCTCGTCCCTGTAGGACTGGACGCCTGCGGCAATGCGTATTCCCTTGAAGTAGATGTTTCCCGAAGTGATATTGTACAGCCCGATGATGGAGCGGCCGGTGGTGGTCTTGCCGCAGCCGGACTCGCCCACCAGGCCGAAAACTTCACCCTTACGGATATCAAAGCTGACGTCGTCTACAGCCTTTGTCACAAAATTGCCTGCTTTAAAATACTGGCAGAGGTGTTCCACCCTCAGCAGGAGTTCCTGGTTCTGGTTAGTCATTTGCGGTCTCCCTTCTCTGGTTCATCCTGGCGATGCGCTCCATGACTGCCTTGGGCGGATCCACCTTAGGCGCATCCGGGTGCAGCAGCCAGGTGGCGGCATGGTGCGTGTCGCTGATCCGGAACATGGGCGGCTGCCGCTCAAAGTCAATCTGCATGGCATACTGATTCCTGGGGGCAAAGGCGTCCCCCTTGGGCGGATAGATCATGTTGGGCGGCGTGCCGGGGATGGCGGCCAGCTTCTCATTGGTATCCAGGTCGGGCATGGAAGAGAGCAGTGCCCAGGTGTAAGGATGCGCGGCATGGTAGAAGATGTCCTCGCTGGTGCCGTACTCCACAATCTTACCCGCGTACATGACGGCGACACGGTCCGCCATGTTGGCCACAACGCCCAGGTCATGGGTGATGAAGATTACGGACAGGCGCCGCTCCGTTTTCAGCTTGTTGATAAGTTCCAGGATCTGGGACTGGATAGTCACGTCCAGGGCCGTGGTGGGCTCATCGCAGATAAGGATATCCGGATTGGCGGCCAGGGCGATGGCGATGACGATGCGCTGGCGCATGCCCCCGGAAAACTCAAAGGGATACTGCCGGAAGCGCTTGTGGGGCTCGGAGATGCCCACCTCCTCCATCAGCCTGATGGCCCGGTGCCTTGCGATCCTGGGCGTCACCCTGTCGACGATGCCGGAGGCGTTCTGCATCAGGTAGTCGATGGCGCCTACCGTCTCGGCGTGGTAGTCCCGGCTGTCCGCAGCATCCAGGAGCTCCCGGTAGTGTTCCGTGAGGCGGTCGATGATGTGCGACAGGTTCGTCTTGATAAGCTCCAGGTCGGTGACGGCAGCATCCGCCACCTCCCAGTCCGGCTTCCCGCCTTTGGCCACGATGGCATCAAATTTACGTTTTTCCCGTTCGTATTTGCGCAGGATCCCCACATTGGCCTTTACGCCGTGGAAATACTTGTCCAGCTCGCTCTTCATGCTGGGGGAAAAGGTATAGACAAGGCTGTCTCTGCCAACAGCCAGGGGATCGATGGTTTCCCTGACTGCCGTGCCCAGCTTCTTCCAGGTGCCCATGCACTGCTTTTTGTCCAGCCGCTTGGCGGCAAAAACCGGCTTGGCAGCCTCCAGCTTCTGCAGCGTCCCGCGTATACGGTCATAGCACTGGTTCGCTGAATAGGCCACCGCCCGTTTCGCATCGGACAAAAAATCTCCCATAAAGTCTTTTTCCAGATAATCCAGCAAGAAAGCATTCAGCTTCTCCAGCGGCATATCCGGCAGCGGCTGATTGGAGAAAGTCAGATAATAACCCATGCGGAAGAAATTTGGCTTTGGCCTTTCCGCGCCCTCTGCCATGAGCTCCCGCAGACGGTAGAGATTTTCGAGCACTGCTTTGTAATCCTTTTTTTTGAAGTTTTCCTCCAGGTCGGAGGCATTCTGTGTAACTTCTGCCTTGTACTTATCCGGAGCCACCACATAATCATTGAGGGACTCGCGGCTGCAGCGGGCGATATCCTTGATGCGGTCCGCCGCGCCCTTTGCCACAGTGTTCTTTTCAAGTTCAAAGGAAATGACACTAATGTCGTCAAGCGCCTCTGTTGCTGCCTCATGGGCAGCGTTGTAAGCGGCTTCCAGCTGGGTGTGCTTTTTTTCAAACTGTTGAAACTTCCCGCAGCTGGCGGCTGCGCGGGAGCGTTGGGTATCCTCTGTGGCGCTGGCGGCCATCATGTCGCGCAGACTTTTAAGATAGGCGCGGAAAGCGCGCCTGCTTTCCCGCTGGCGGATCTTGCCTTTGAGGATCATGGCTTCCGTGAGCTGTCGTCCGATGCGTACGATGGGGTTTAAGGAGGACATGGGATCCTGGAAAATCATGGCGATCCTGTCGCCGCGGATCTTGTGGAAGTCCTCCTCCGAGATCTTGAGCAGATCCTGGCCGTTATAGATGATTTCACCGGACTCCACAATGGAATTGCCGGCAAGGATTCCCAGAATGGCCTTGCTGGTGACGGACTTGCCGGAGCCGGACTCACCCACGATGGCCAGGGTTTCGCCCCTGGCAAGGTCGAAGTCAATTCCCCGGACCGCCTGCACCTTGCCGTTGCCGGTGCGGAAAGAGATACGTAAATCCTGTACATGCAGTTTATTTTCCATCAGTCATCTATCCCCCTTGTGGTTGGATTGAACGCGTCCCGAAGACCGTTGCCGAAGAGGTTAAAACAAATCATCAAAAGCCCCAGAAAGATACTGGGATAAAGCATGGCGTGAGGCGCGGTGGTAGCGGCGCCGTTGCCCTGGCTAAGCAGAGTGCCGATGGTGGTGCCGGCGTAGGTGGACAGATCCACTATCCCTAAGTAGGTCATGGAGGTTTCCGAATTGATGACGCCGGGAATCACCAGGGCGCAGGAGGTGATGATGGTGCCGATTGCGTTGGGGAAGATGTGTTTGAACATCAGCCGGGCATCCGAAGCACCCAGGGTTCGGGCAGCCATGACGAACTCCTGTCCCTTGAAGCGGTAGAACTGCTTTCTTGTCAGAGCCGCCATACCGATCCACCCCGTTAAGACAAAAGCAAACAGGAAAGACACCACCACGCCCACTCTCTGGGCCAGGTGGAGCTGGAACAGGGTGGTCACCACCACAAAGGGCACGCCGGAAAGGATATCCGCAATACGATCCAGCGTCATGTCGATGGCGCCGCCGTAGTAGCCCTGAATGGAGCCGTACACCGCGCCGATACTCAGGTTGATGACCGAGACCAGAACGGCAAAAATCAGGGAGAAACGGGCGCCCAGGCCGATAGCGGTGAACAGGTCGAGACCCATTACATTAGTACCCATCAGATAGCTCGGCTCATGGCCGTTGAGATAAATATAGTAGTTGTAATACAGGATCCTGCACTGCACCGAACCGGCCTTTGCGGTGGAATAGACCCAGTCGCCCGGATCACCCGCAAGCCGGAGGGAGTTATACGGCACGCCGGCCCGGTCAGAGCGGGTGGAGTAAGCCGGAATATAGTTGCCCTCCGCGTCCAGAAGAGCCGTGCCGTCACTGTTCATCTTGTACCAGATATTGGAGTTATCGCTGATGCCGTTAATGTCCTCCGAATCCACATAGGGATAAATGACCTGGATGCCGGTTTCGTTCTGCCAGTCCTGCAGCTTCTGGTAGTCCGCGTAGCTGAAGTTACGGTAGACGATGCCCATGGCGTAATAGGCGTTGACCTCAAGGTCGTAGGTATAGCGCTTGACCATCTGGCCGCGCCTCTTTTCCTCGGTCTCGTGGGTGTTCCGGATGCGGATAATGGGATCCATGCCCGTTTCAATGGCGATGCCTTTCCAGATGTCCATAGCCTTGTCGTTCTGACTGTCTATGGTTTTGGCGCCGTTCAGAAACCCGAACTGGGAGAAAAAGGGGCTGAAAGGCGGATAATTGACATACATGGGATCCTTATCGTCGGCAGTATATTGGGAGAAGACCGGCACAAGAACGGCGTAGAGCACCAGGAACAGGAGGATCCACGCGGCGATCACCGAGGACTTGTTCTTGCCAAACCGGATCATGGCATCGGCAAAGAAACTCCGGGCCTTGGTCTGAAGCTCCTTGTCGTGCAGCCGCTCATTTTCCTGTACGAAAGCAAATTTCTCGGCAGGAATCCGTTCATTCATCATATCAGTCATTGTTTACTCCCCCTTTACTTTTTGGATCCCATGCGAATGCGCGGGTCGATAAAGCCGTAGCTGACGTCCACCACGAGGCTGGCTGCCAGGCCGATGGCGGTGTAGAAGCAGGTGGACAGCATGAAAATATTGTAGTCAAGGCCGTTGATGGCGTTCAGGGTCAGGCCGCCTACGCCCGGGATGGCGAAGATACCTTCGATGATAAGGGAGCCGCCCAGGATACCGATGAACTGACCGAAGATGGCCGGGACAATGACCACAAAGCAGTTGCGCAATGCGTGGCGCACCGTGGCCTGCGCGCGGGTCAGGCCCTTGGTGCGGGCCAGGAGCATAAATTCGCTGGTCAGCACCTCGGTCAGCTCGGCGCGGGTGGTGCGGACGAAGCCCGCGATGGTGCCGAAAGAAAGGGCCATCACCGGCGGGACCAGAGAGAGGAACATCTTCCATGTAAAGTAGTTGGTGCCGCCTGCCATGAGGAAAGGGAACCACTGGAGCTTAAAGCAGAAAATATACTGGATTAAAAAGGCGTAGACAAAGCTGGGCACCGAAATGACCACCATGGTCAGGGTGGAGATGACATAGTCGATCCAGGTGTTCTTCTTCAGGGCCGCGAAAATGCCCAGACCGATTCCGATGGGAATGGACCCGATGATGGAATACAGGTTGACGATCATGGTGGCGGGCAGCTTACTGACAAAAATGTCCCATACGTTCTGGCCGAAGTACAGCTTCTCGCTGAGGCCCCAGTCCCAATTGGTAAAGATATTCTTCAAAAACAGCCAGAACTGTGTCAGATACGGCTCGTTATAGCCCAGGGCCTCCCGCCGCATAAGCACCACGGTGGTATGCGGATCCTCCGGCGGAAGCACCGGCAGGGGGAGCATGCGGACGAGAACGAAGCACATCAGGGTGATGATAAAAAACACCATGATCATATACAGTATTCTCTGGAGAATATATTTGACCATTCAAAGATCCTCCGTTTCTTTATATATTGGTTCTCGTATATGCCCCGCAGTCTGGCTGAGAGGCATATACGAGAACCAGCGAGTTTTCTATTGTCATGAATAATAGCAGGAGGGGGCGAAAAGCCGCCCCCCTGCCTTTTAGTCGTTACTTACCAAAAATTTGAGCGTAGGCTCGGAATCAATACTGAAGGGTGCCGCCCTGAGAAGCAACGTACTCGGCCCACTCGGCATCGTTGTAGTTATACTTCATGTACTGAATGCCGCCGCGTTTCATCATGGGGTTGTACTCCTCCACCACATAGTAGACCTGCTGGCTCAGCAGGGAACCGGAGCCGTTCTGCATGATCGGTACGCAGTTGTAGGCGGTGAGCATGAACTTCTCGATTGCGGCCAGGATGTTCAGACGGTTATCCACGCTGGTCTGACCGTAGCCGAAGTTATACTCCTTGCCGTTCTGGGCGGTCTTCATGGCACCGTTGAGGCAAAGAGCCCAGTCGCGGACGCTCATGGTGATGTCTTCGCCGTCCAGATTGAGGGTCAGGTCGTACTGGCTGGCATCGAACCAGTTACCCCAGTAAGCTTTGCTCGAGTCGGTCCAGGTGTCGGCCATGCCGAAAGGATCCAGGGTGGAACCGGACCAACCGGCCATCTGGGTGTCCATCACACCGTTGCGAAGATTGTCAGACCACTTGTTGCCCACGGGGGCGGAGGGGGTGATCAGGATCTTGCCCTCAAGACCGGTGCCCTCGGCCGCCTTGTTCAGGGAAGTGTTCAGGTACTCCAGGGTCTTGCGGTAGAAGTCGTTCACCTCGTCGCTCATGGCGTAGACCATGGTGACGGTCTGGTCGGACTTGCCGTCGCCGTCGGTGTCGGTGATGTAGCCCTTCTCGATGCCTTCCTCATAGGCCTCCTGGAACTTCGCCTTGGCAGTCTCAGGGTCATAGCCGGTGATGGCGGCTACGGCCTTATCCAGGTCGCCGTCATAGTCAGCCAGGTCAATGGAGTAGAAGTCCGCCAGAGCCTGCTTCGCCTGAGGTGTGTCACGGTAGTAGGCGCAGGTCTCGGGGTCATAGATATAGGTGTTGCCGACAAAGGCGTAGCCGCCCTGGCGCTGGGGAGAGACTGTGGCTGCGAAGTTCTCGCGGTCGATGGCCACGGCGCAGGCCCGGCGGAAGCTCTCCAGCATCTGCATCTCCAGGTCGGTGGTACTCTTGTCGAAGTCTTCGGCGTTCTCACGCTCCTTGATTACCTTGTCATAGCCGTTGAAGAGCAGGAAATAGATGGTCTCAGCGGGAGTGGCATAGTAGTAGTCGGAGTTGCGGTACTGGTCGAAGTCCTCGGACTGCAGGCCGTAGGATATGAGCTGGCCGGCCAGGAACATCTGCTTACTAGTGGCGGCTTCCTTGACGTACTGGATGTCCACGTCGGTGGTCTGGTACATATGGTAGGTATTGCCGTCTTCGGGATCCACATAGGTGTAGACATCGCTGTCCCAGCCCCACCAGTTCTCGTTCTTGGTGAAATGCATGAGCTTATCCGCCTGGAACTCGCTCATCTTATAGGGGCCGTAGGAAACGGAGGTATCCATGCCGGTGCCGTAGGTGCTGGACCAGACGGAGCCGGAGGCGCTCTCGGTTTCTTTCAGGTTGGCGTCGTACAGGTCGGTCTTGACCAGGTACTGGGTGCCCATGCCGTAGGTCATCAGGTAGAAGCCTTCCAGAGCGTTGGCATAGACAAATGTCAGCTCATTGTCGCCGCTGACGAAGAGGCCCACGTTATCAAAGGAGTAGCCCGCCTCGTAGGGGTAGGTGATGGTGCCGGCGAACTCGAGATCATAGCCGGTGCCGGCGTAGCCGCCATCGGGGCCAAGGTAGTTGTCCCACAGGTACTTGGCGGATACATAGTCTTCGTCCTCACCCTCCGCCACGGCGGGGTCACGCACCATGGTGTCGTCGGTGATATAGCCCCAGTTGAACCGGCTGTCGGGGCCGGTAATGCCCCAGAAGCCGTTCATGTCCACGGCTACCTGGTCGTCGGTACCGCCGTTCGCGATGAAGTCGGCATAGGTGGTGCCGGCTTCTGCGAAGCTCTGGAACACGGGATTGCCGGCCAGGGCGTAGTTCTCGGCGTTGACAACGGCGTAGGTGCCGCGGTTATAGTCGCTGGAGCGGTAGTTGAGCAGCTCGGGGCGCAGGCAGCGCTCCAGAGAGTCCACGAAGTCCTGGGCGGTGATGGGGGTGCCGTCGTCCCACTTCAGGTCGTCGCGGAGCTTGACGCTCCAGGCATAGCCGGAAGTAGCGCTCTCAGGGATGTTGAACTGCGGATGAGAGGCCTTGACCTCCTCGGTGACGTCCACGGGGAAATCGGCCGCCATGGAAGGGACGATTACGTAGCCGTCGAAAGCCTCACGGCCCTCCAGCGGGTGGAGCTCATCGTTGAAGAACAGGGCGTACAGACTGTCGGTGGCATAGTCAAAATACACGAAGTCGTCAGTGGTCTGATAGGTGTGCGGGTTCCAGCCGGCAGGCAGGGTGCTGGCAGAGGTATTATACGTATATGTAGCGTCCTCTGCCGCAGGAGTCTGGGTATCCTCGGTATCCTGACTGTCCTGGGTATCCTGACTGTCCTGTGTGTCCTGACTCTCTTGGCTGCTGCTATCCGAGCCGCTGCCGGAAGAGTCTTCCGAACCGTTGCCGCAGGCTGCCAAAGACATGGTCATTGTCACAGCCAGCAGTAGTGATAAGAATTTTTTCTTTCTCATAATATCCTCCTAATCTATATTTTTCCTGCATACTTTCGCACTGTATCGCTTTAAACTTCCAAGCTAACAAAAAAGATAGAACATTGTGCCATCTACCCCTTTTTGAATACTTGTATACAATGCAGCGCCGTATGCAGTTAACGTAGTATAGTATAAATTACGTTAATTAAATTGTCAAGTCCTTTTTGGCTTTAAAGCGATGCATAAATCTGGAAAAAGGCATGATTTTCTCTCGTCTGTCGTAAGAAATATTCAATGAATCGGTGCTTTTATACCTGTATATCCGACATCTTGCACGACTATATATTTCCGGCCAGAATAAAACGGACAAGAATGGCACCGGGAATGAACAAAAAATGTCAGATTTGCACAGGATAGCAGCTTTTGTGTCTCTCTTTCAGATGCTACTGCTGATGAAATCGTTCAGCTTCTCACTGGCTATCCGCTTCTGCTCTTCAAAGCTGTGAGCATAGATATTCATGGTAGTGGAGCAGCTGGCATGACCCAGATATTTGGAAATGTCAATAATATTCACATCCAGGTAGTTCAGCAGAGTAGCGCAGGAATGGCGCAGCCCGTGAAGCGGAATCTGGGGCAGGGGCGCAATTCCCTCCGCAGCCGCCAATTCAGGGTGCTCCTCCACCCACCGGTTATAGCGCCTGAGATGGCTTACAAAATACTGGTAGGTGGTGCACTGTCCCATCCGACTGCCGTCCCGGCGGATGAACAGATGATCCTCTCCCCGCCATTCGCTGCCCAGCTCTTTTCTGTATCTGTCATACTCCTCCTTATATTCCGTAAGAAGTTTCAAAAGGCTGTCGGAAAACGGAACTTTCCGGATGGACACTTGGTTTTTAGGTTCCTTTAAGTCAAATCCATGTTCCGTCTTCCCCACCGCCTTTGAAATGAAGATCTCCCTTTTCTTAAAATCTATGTCGCTCCACTGCAGAGCCAGTGTCTCCCCTTTCCGAAAACCGCAGAATATAGAGAGAGCATAAAATACCCGGTATTGCATGGGCACTGTGGAGACTCTGTTGTAGGTTCCGGCTTCAAAGGCCTCATCCGGCTGCCCTGACCGGTGTTTTGGGGATCGCTTCCGGTACCGGACCTCATATGACATGTTCAGGGACTTTAAGAAGATCAAAGACTGGGCGGGCGTAAAGTATTTCAGCTTTGCTGTCTCCTGCAGCTTTTTGGGTTTCCTGGCGTACTGACAGGGGTTTTCCGGAATCAGGTTCCATCTTTGCGCCGCGCCGAATATGCCGTTTAGCACATTGGCGCACCGCCTGATGGTGCCCGGGGCGTATTCCCTTGACAGCGTCTTGTAAAAGGCTTCGATATCCGCGGCGCCTATAAGATTTATTTCATACGCCTTAAAATAAGGAAGAATCCTGCTTCTCAGAAGCTGCTCATATCCCACATAAGTCCCATAGGCAAGGCTTTCCTTTGCGGCTTCCAGCCACTTATGGGCGAATTCTTCAAAAGACAGGTTTACGGCACCGGGATCGTGCCCGTATTTGATTCTGTCTTCCAGCCCCATGGCATATTTCAGCGCTTCCCTTTCCTGCTGCCTGGGAGAGGCGGACTGGTCTACGGAATAGGTGAGACTTCTGGTGCGTTTGCGGCCATCCTTGTCATAACCCAGGCTGATGACGATGCGATAGACCACACGGCCGTTTTTGTGTGTGACTCTTTTCAGTGATGCCATAATGTACCCTTCTTTCCTCTTTTGTATGACAAACATGCGTTTGTAGTGGGATTATATCAGGGCGGCCGGGAAAAGTCCAGAATGGAGAAAGTAAGAAAAAAGTAGTACATTCTGCAGGGGCTGAAAGCTGTCGGCCGTATTTACAGGCACGGATGGCGCCGGAAAAGTAGTTAACGTAATTTATACTAAACTACGTTAATTACATACCGCTATGATTGTATACAAGTATCCCAATCAAGTATAAAAGTATGTAGGATAATAATAATTTAGGAGGAAAGTTTATGAAGAAGAAAGCATTAAGTTTGCTGTTAGCCTCGGCTATGGTTCTCTCTATGGCGGCCTGCGGCAACGATTCTTCCAATGAGAGCAGTTCCGCCAGTGGCTCTGAAAGCAGCACGACGGAAAGCAACTCATCGGAAAGCAGCGAATCAGAAAGCGGAGATAATTCCGCGGAATCTGAGGGATCCGGACCGTCCTATACATATAGGCAGTATACCGCGGTTTCTCCGTCCAACTGGAATCAGCTCACCTACGAGGACAGCAATGACACACAGATCATGGATCATCTGAGCAGCAACTTTTTCTCATACAATTTTAAGTATGATGATGCAGGAGAGATCGTGCCCGGCGAGTTTGTCATGGAGTACAGCGCGGCCACTGCGCTGGAGGATGTTTCCGACAAAGTAGACGCAAAGTGGAATGTTCCCGCAGGCGAAAAGGGGTACGCTTACAAGATTACCCTGCGTGAAGATCTCAAATGGGAGGACGGCACCCCCATTACTGCTGAGGATTTCGTATATACCATGCAGCAGCAGCTGGATCCCCTTTTCCAGAACTACAGAGCAGACAGCTTCTACAATGCTGCTACCGTTATTGTCAATGCAAGGAATTACGCGAAGCAGGGAACCACGGATGAAACCACAGACAACTCTGCAACGGGATTATATACCATCGAAGATCTGGTAAAGGGTGATGACGGCGTATATACCCAGCCCGACGGCGGCGTGATCAAATTCTCACTGTCCGATTCTCTCAGCCATGCAGGAGACAGTGTAGACAATTTAGCCAGTTATCTGGATGCAGACTCTTATGCAGCCCTGCAGGCGCTGGCAGACGAAAACGGCCGCGTACCGGTTACAGACGAGACCATCGCGCTTTTCACGACCCTGATCGATACTCCTGACTGGGGCAATGAGCCTCCTGAGTATGTTCCCAGGTACATGGTTTATGAGTACACCTATCCCGCGGTTGACTTCAATGATGTAGGTATCTACGTGGGGGACACCGATTATGAGATAATTCTGGTGCTTGAGAAAGCTCTGCCTCTTTTGAAAGAAGATGGCTCTCTTTCTTACCAGGCAGCATACAATATGGCTTCCCTGCCTCTGGTGAAGAAAGACCTCTATGAGTCATGCAAGGTAGAGCCTGCGGCAGGTGCGACCCTTTGGACTACAACCTACAATTCGAGCGTAGAGACCACCGCAAGCTGGGGACCTTACAAGCTGGAGAGCTTCCAGGCCGGTAAGCAGTATACCCTTGTGAAGAATGAAAACTGGTTTGGCTACAGCGATCCTCAGTATGACGGACAGTACCAGACCACGAGAATCGTGTGCGACACCATCGCCGAGTGGAATGCGGCCTGGCTGAAGTTCCTGGCAGGCGAGATTGACGGAATCAGCATGGACGTATCTATTGCGGACGAGTACAAGGGAAGCGAGAGAGCGTACTTTACCCCCAATGACTTCGTTGCGTCCATGCAGCTGCAGTCCAATGTGGAGCAGTTAAAGGCCCGCGAGTCTGACGGCATCAACAAATCCATCCTGGGATATGCGGATTTCAGAAAAGCGCTTTCCCTGGCTTTGGACAGAGCTGATTTCGCAACCAAGACCACCACATCCTCTCTTGCAGGCTTTGGACTGTTCAACTCCATGCATTACTATGATGTGGAGAACGGCGGAGTTTACAGAAATACTGACGAAGCAAGGCAGGTTCTGTGTGATGTATATGCTGTTGATCCCGGCAATTACGGAAGTCTTGAGGAAGCGGCAGACGCTATCACTGGTTACAATCTGGAAGAGGCCAGAGAACTTCTGACAAAGGCTTACAATGATGCTCTTGCGGCAGGCGATATCAAGGAGACGGATAAGGTGTTCCTGACATTCGGCTCAGGTGTTATCAATGAAACACTGCAGAGAAGAGTTGACTTCCTTAAGAATGCTTTCCAGGAACTGGCTAAGACGACTCCCCTTGAGGGCAGGATTGACGTAGAACTGAAAGATTTTGCAGCAAGCTGGGCAACTGACTTCCAGGCCGGCGCATATGATATCTGCTTAGGTGGCTGGAATGGTGCCGCATGGGATCCCGGATACTTCCTGCTGGCGTATCTGTCCCCTGATTACATGTACTCAAGGGCCTGGGATACAAGCGCTCAGATGATGACTTTCACCATGAAAGGTGTAGGCGAGAACGGAGCCGACGTGACAGAGACTATGTCCCTGATAGATTGGTATAATTGTCTCAACGGCCTGGCAGGCGCAAAGTATAACTGGAGCGCCGCGGCTCTTCCCAATGCACAGAGACTGCAGCTGATTGCAGCCCTTGAGAAAGAGGTTCTTCAGGCTTATTATACGGTTCCTATGTATAACCAGTTTGACGCTTCCCTGCTGTCTTACAAGGTTGACTATGTGACTTATGAATACAATACATTCATGGGATACGGTGGCGTGAGATATATGACCTACAACTATAACGATGAGGAGTGGGCAGCGGCAGTGGCTGAACAGAACGGAGAACTGAATTACAAGTAATCCGTATCGCCTTATGGTTTATGCAAGCGAGGGATGATCATTACCATCCCTCGCTTATATGTATATTTTTATGGATCTGTAAGCGGCCAAACGGCCATCCTATGTACTGAATTTCCAAAGAAAGGAGGCCTTTGGTTCAAGGGCTTGTGTGATTGCTATGTATATGTTCAAATATGTCTGTAAAAGAATAGGTCTTATGCTTATTACTTTTACGATTATTATTATCACATGCTTTGTCCTGGTGAAGCTTCTGCCGGTGGATGTTTCCACCGTAGGTATAGGGGAAGATGCGGATAAGATCATTGCCCAGATGGTGTCTCGCGGATATATGAAAATGGATAGTTCCGGCAAGTATGTCAACACACCTATTATTGAGCAGCTGGGCAGATATTTAAAGAATATATTTTTTTATCATGATTTCGGGATCGGCTTCAACATGCCCGAGTACCGGGGACGTGCGGTCTGGAGCGTGTTTATCGAAAAACTCCCGCCTACAATACTCATCAATGTATATTCGGCGATTCTGGCGATACCGATAGGAATTGCTCTTGGTATTTTTGCCGCTTTGAAGAAGAATAAATGGCAGGATCATTTGATCAGTACGGTTGTAATGGTCTTTATTTCGGTACCTGCTTTTGTATATGCCTCTCTGTTACTGTACCTGATATGCTTTAAACTCAGCATATTGCCTTTGGGCGTTGTGTCTCTTCCGGACATTGTAACGACCTATCCGGAAAAGGGATACGTGTATCAGCCCGGCGCCTTTAACTGGCCGCTCTATTTTAATAAGAAAATGTTCCTCTCTATGCTTCCCGCGGTATTCAGCATGTCCTTTGGCTCCATAGCCGGATATGCCCGTTATACCCGTGCGGAGCTTACGGAGGTTTTGACAAGTGAGTTCATGCTCCTGGCAAGGACAAAGGGACTTACAAAATCCCAGGCAACAGTGCGCCATGCGCTCCGAAATGCCATGGTTCCGATTTTCCCTATGATCATCGGTGAATTTGTAAGCGTTCTTTCCGGCTCCCTTGTGATAGAGAAAATATTCCAGATCCCCGGCGTGGGAGGTCTGTATCTGGCATCCATTAACTCAACGGACTATGACTTCTTTATGATGCTTTCCGGCTTTTATCTCCTTGTGGGACTGCTGGCAGGACTTGTAGTGGATCTGTCATACGGTGTTATTGATCCTAGAATCAGAATGGGGGCGAAATAATGAGAGCAGAAGAGTATAAGATTTCAAGTGAAAAATTTGTTCTCCATTCGGCCGGAGAACAGCTGCATGATGAAAAACTGGAGACAAAGCCCGTTTCCTATCTGAAAGACGCCCTCCACCGCTTTACGAAAAATAAGGCGTCCATAGCAGCGGCATTTATCATTGGCATTTTGTTTGTTTTTTCCATGATAGGTCCCATTGTCTCTCCCTACAAGGTTGCGGACGAGGACATAAACTATGCTTATGTTCTCCCCAAAAACGAATTCTTTTATGAGCATGAACTGGGTTTTTGGGACGGCGGCCGCCAGATGGGTGTCACGGAGGCTACTTACAATCTCTACAGGGGAATTGAGCAGGAGACGGGCAGGACTGTCATTATGACAGAGCCGGAAGTCCGTCAGGAAGAATACATGGGCAAGGCCGTTTCCTATTATGATTTCAGGCTTGATACCTATAATGTGGTGGGCGTAAAATTTGTTCTTCTGAAACATCATGAATACGTCGCGCTTCAGGAGTATCAGGACGAGTACAATGTCCAGGTCATTTTCCCTATTACCGATCCTGCCTTAAGGCCGGAGGCGGAGCAGGACAAGACCAACGCCAATATCTGGTACCGGACAAAGGCAGGCGCGGGAAGAAAGACAGCCACCGTTTTTGACGAGAACGGAGATTTCATTCCCATCTATCAGCCGGACAATGGCATGGACGAATATACCAGCAAGATGTACTATGAGGGCGATGAAAAGCTTTACAATTATGCTGAGCCTAAGGACGGCGGTATGTGGAATGTGCGCGTGGATTACCGCGAGTACTACAAATATCTCCACCATAAGGCGGGGGACGGCATAGAGTACCCCAGCTTTTTGCTTGGCACAAACAATGCGGGTAAGGATTTGCTGATCTGTCTTGCCAGCGGCGCCAGGTTTTCTTTCATCCTTTCCATTATAGTGGCATCCGTGAACCTGTTTGTAGGCGCCATTTACGGCTCCATTGAGGGATATTACGGCGGAATAATTGACCTGATCATGGAGAGAATTGTGGATATTATGGCATCCATTCCAATGATGGTTGTTATAACGCTCCTTAAGTATCATTTGAACGTTTCACATATCGTGATTTTGTTTGTGGCATTCTTTATCACGGGCTGGACCGGAATGGCCGGGCGTACCAGAATGCAGTTCTACCGTTTTAAAAACCAGGAGTATGTGCTGGTGGCCAAGACCCTTGGAGCAAAGGACTCGCGGATTATGTTTAAGCATATTTTCCCCAATGCCATCGGAACGCTGATTACAAGCTGCGTGCTGGTCATTCCCAGCGTTATATTCTCAGAGACCACCTTAAGCTATCTGGGAATCGTGAACTTAAATACGGGAAGCCTTACAAGCGTGGGCAGTCTGCTTGCCACGGGGCAGAACTTCCTGTTTACGTATCCCCATATGATTTTATATCCTTCCATATTCATAAGCCTGCTGATGCTGAGCTTTAATCTGTTCGGAAACGGACTTCGGGATGCGTTTAACCCGTCCTTGAGAGGAACGGATGAATAAAGGGAAACGGTCGGTTAAAAACGTTTGATTGATACGAAAGGAATGCCTGTATTTATGGATAAAAAATTAGAAGTGAAAAATCTGCAAATATCATTCCGTACACAGGGGGGAACCTTAAAGGCTGTCCGAAATATCTCCTATGATCTGTACAAGGGAGAAACCCTTGCCATCGTAGGGGAATCCGGTTCCGGCAAATCAGTGACAAGCAAGGCCATCATGGGAATCCTGGCCGGCAACTCCATCGTGGAGGGCGGCGAGATCCTGTACGACGGACAGGATTTACTGAAAATATCGGAGGATGAATACCACAAGATCCGCGGCGACAAGATCGCTATGATCTTCCAGGATCCTATGTCCAGCCTGAACCCCATTATGCGTGTGGGACAGCAGCTTACGGAAGCAATGATCCTGAAAGCCAAAAAAGGGAAGAAAAATGCGAAAAATTCATTCAATTCGCTTTTGAAGCTTCTGGGCGAGAATATGAAAGCCGCAGGCGCCGGCGCGGATGTGGACGAAAAGACCGATACCTTTGACAAATTCTGTATCTCTGCCATCAAGTATGAGAGCGAATTTAACGAAGCTTACGGAAATGTGACCCAATTGGACGTGGATTCGGAAAATGCCGCCGTGAAATTTGAAAAGCAGGCGAAATTTAACGAAAAAGCGGAATTAAAGCACATACTTAAGCTTTTGAAGCTTTCCGTAAACCCTTATGTGATTGCAGAGAACGAGAAGTCGGATTCCTGCATTAACAGCATTTCCTCCATGATTTCACAGAAAAAGGTAAATGCCGGGGAAGCAGCCCGCGTCCTGAAAGAGGTTCATGCCCTTGCGGAGGACGCGCTGGCCCAAACCCATCCGAACTTTTTCAGCATGGGTTATTATATGATGAAGAAGCCGGGGGAGGACCTGGCAGCCATGCCTGTGGAAGAGATGAACGAACTTACCGGGCGTTATATGGACGAGGACTTCATGATCGACTTTATCAGGATGGCGGAATTGGGCGTGCAGCATTCGGAGAACCGGTCCCTCCTGTCAAAAAAGGAATGTCTGCCAAAGCTAAAGGAAGCCCTGGATTATTTCAAGGCCGGAAAGCCGGAGGAACATAAATCCCATGAATATCTGAAAGCCCTGGCGCCGGAGGTGGAGAAAGCCATTGACAGGCTGAGCGTGAAGAAGAACAGTACGGAGTATGTGTTCGCAAGCGCGCTGAAATCCGCACTGGACGCGTACTTTGACGGAATCCGCAGAAATCCGGTGGAAGAGAAGAAGTACCTGAGAAATAAGGCCAAATATGACAAAATCGTTCAAAAGGGACAGACGCCGGATTGGGAGCTGAGTCCCCAGGTAGTCGTAGACTTGGAGCTGCAGCAGGAGAATATCTGCAGAGTCATCGAAAATCTGATTGCCTATTATCAGGATTGCATTGAGGACGAAAAGCAGTTCGATGCCCGTGCCCGGGTCCTTGAGATCATCGATTACCTCAAAGATCAGGCCTCCCGGGTGGTGGTGAAAATGAACAAGTCCATCGCAAAGGCAAAGGCCATCAAACTCATGGAGGAGGTGGGCATTCCGGAACCTGCCACACGTTTCCGCCAGTATCCCTTTGAGTTCTCCGGCGGTATGCGGCAGAGGATCGTCATTGCCATCGCTCTGTCGGCCAATCCGGATATCCTGATCTGCGACGAGCCCACCACGGCCCTGGATGTGACCATTCAGGCCCAGATCCTGGAGCTGATCAATGAGATCAAGGAGAAGCGGCATCTTTCCGTTATCTTCATCACCCACAATCTGGGCGTTGTGGCCAACATGGCGGATCGGATCGCGGTTATGTATGCGGGTAAGATTGTGGAGTACGGCACATCGGAGGAGATTTTCTACGAGCCTGCCCACCCCTATACCTGGGCGCTGCTGTCCAGTATGCCGGATCTGGAAACCTCGGAGCGGCTGGAGTCCATACCGGGCACCCCGCCCAACATGATTTATCCGCCCAAGGGCGATGCCTTTGCGGCCAGAAATGTATATGCGCTGGATATTGACTTTGAGCTGGAGCCGCCTCTCTTTGAGATTACGCCCACTCACAGCGCAGCCACATGGCTGCTTCACCCCAACGCGCCGGCGGTTGAGATGCCGAAAGTCATTAAAGCCCGTATAGAGCGTACACGGAAAGAGAGAGAATAATATGGATGAGAAAAAAGAAGTATTATTGAAAGTAGAAAATCTCCGCCAGTATTTTAAAATGGGCAAAAAGGAGCTGAAAGCCGTTGACGATGTGAGCTTTGAAATCTACAAGGGCGAGGTATTCGGACTGGTGGGAGAGTCGGGCTGCGGCAAGACCACCACAGGCCGCTCTATTATCAGGCTTTACGACATTACCGGCGGTTCCGTATACTACAAAGGCGAGAGAATCTGCGCAGGGACCAGAAGCTACAAAGACAATATCAAACAGGCCCGCAAGGATTTTGACGATAAAAAAATCATAAAAGAACAGTTGGACGACATAATCGCCAAAAACAAAGCGGAGATCAAATCGGCCCAGGAGGATCACAAAAAATGGGCCCGCACCAGAAAGGGCCAGAACCTTATCACCAATGAGATCCAGATGATCTTTCAGGATCCGATTGCGTCCCTGGATCCCCGTATGACAGTCCATGACATAATCGCGGAGGGACTGGTCATCCATGGGGAAAAGAACAAAGAATACATTGAAAAGCAGGTATACAAAATGCTGGAGACCGTAGGCCTGGTCAGGGAGCATGCGTCCCGGTATCCCCATGAATTTTCCGGAGGTCAGCGTCAGCGTATCGGTATTGCGCGTGCGGTCATCATGAAGCCGGAATTGATCATTGCGGACGAACCTATCTCCGCCCTGGACGTGTCCATTCAGGCCCAGGTCATCAATCTGCTCAATGAGCTGAGCCGGAAAATGGGCCTGACTATCATGTTCATCGCCCATGACCTGGCCGTTGTAAAGTATTTTTCCAACCGGATCGCGGTAATGTACTTTGGTAAGATCGTGGAACTGGGGGCCAGCGACGAACTTTTTGCTCATCCTTTCCACCCTTATACCAGATCCCTGCTTTCCGCCATTCCGCTTCCCGACCCCATTACGGAGCGGAAGAGAAAGAGAGTGCTGTACAATCCCGTGCTGGATCACGACTATTCCAAGGAAGAGCCCGTGATGCGGGAGGTTTATCCGGGGCATTTCGTCAGATGCAACACGGAAGAATTTGACAGATATGTAAAGGAATACCAGGGGCAGGCATGAAAAACAGCAAAAAATTCTGGATTTCCTTATGTATCTGCAGTGTGTGCACTTTTTTGACGGCATGGCTGATGGGGGTTTTCGGGCAGACGGATGCGGAGTCCGTGTTTCGGATTCTGTCCGACAGCTTTCTGGTGGTGGGGATGGTGGCGACCTGTATCGCGCTGCTCCTCTTTGCCAGCAATGAGGGAACCTTTGACATGATCGCCTACGGCTTGCAGACGTTCTGGGGCGTTTTTCGGAAAGACATGTCGAGAAAGTACGACACCTTTTATGACTACAGGGTGGCAAGGCAGGAGAAGAAAGCCCCTTTCCTGTTTCTGCTGGCATGCGGGGGGGTCTTTCTGCTTGTGTCAGTGGCTATGTATGCGGCCTATAGCCGCTGCTGAAGTTGTGCCGGGAATTTAAAATCATCATAATTTGCCCACGGGAGGCTTTGCGCTTTCCGTGGGCAGTTTAGAAATCGGATGTCACAGAATCATTTGGGAAAAATCAATTTCCAGATCCTGATAAATGTTGGTTTTTACCTTGTCTTTCAGAGTATAATCCTTCATCTCGTCATGCTCAAAATCATAGACCATGATCAGATTGCGTTCATAGTCAAGGATCCAGTATTCCCGGACTCCCGCCATCCTGTATTTGAACAGCTTCTTATTGTAATCCATGGGACGGCTTGTGGGGGAGACAATTTCAATGATCCAGTCCGGCGCTCCCTTGCAGCCTTCCTCTGTGAGTTTTTCCCTGTCACAGATAACGGAGATGTCGGGTTCCAGGTAAATCCGGTCGTCTGCGTTTAGGAATACGGCAAATGGAGCGGGAAAGACTTCGCAGTCACCCTTGTTCTTTCCTATATAATCCCTTATGCGGAAAGCCAATTCCATGAGAATTCTTTGATGCATCAAACCGGGCGCCGCCATCATATACAGCTCGCCGTCAATCAATTCAGCCCGTTTCCCCTCCGGCAGATTATTGATATCGTCCATCGTGTAATAATATTCCAAGGGTCTTGCTGCTGCAGAACTCATTTTGCCACCTTTCTTTCAGCCAGCCGGGCAGGTTTTTTACATAGTTCCCAAGGGAACTGTCCGAATATCCTGCCGAGTTGAACACAAATTGTCCCTGTATGTCCTTTACAAGATTGATTATATCAGAAGAAATCAATAACTACAATAGAACTTTGATAATAGAATACTCCCTTGAATTCTATTATAGAACTTTGATAATAGAATACTCCCTTGAATTCTATTATAGAACTTTGATAATAGAATCTGGAAAAAGTAGTTGCTTTTTTGTGCGGACTATGCTAAGATAAATAAAGTTTGTACGCAAGATCTTAGGAGGTGTGGGACAGTTGGGAGTCTTAAAGATTATTTTGACAGTTTTATTTATCCTTATATGTATAGCGCTTGTTGTGTTGGTATTGATGCAGGAGGGCAAGTCCGCGGGACTGGGAGCCATCAGCGGAGCCGCTGAGACTTATTGGGGCAAGAACAAGGGTCGCTCCATGGAGGGGCTTTTGGTGAAGCTGACCAAATTGCTGGCTGCATTGTTCATGATTCTTGCAGTGGTATTGAATCTGAACGTATTTTAAGATACGAAATGGAGACACTCTTGCGGAAAAGGCAAGAGTGTTTTTTTATCCGCTCCGGGGCGTGCAAGGGGATGCGCGCCGGATGGACAGCGGGGTGTGGGAGAGGGTATATGAGTAATTTGAATCAGAAAGCGTCATGGGAAGCCAGGAAGAAAATCATCTGCGAACTGGTGAAAGATCCCATCTATGTGCCCATGAAAGAAAAAGAACTGGCCGCTTTCATGCAGGTGGCCAAAGAGGATCGGGAGGAGTTTCGGGCAATTCTGCGGGAGCTTCTGGAAGAGGGGAAGCTGATGCTGACCTCCAGGGCGAAGTACGTGAAAGGGAACGGCAGAGCCCTTACGGGCACCTTTATCAGCCACGCCAAGGGCTTCGGCTTTGTGGAGATAGAGGGGAGAGAGGAGGATCTCTATATCCCCGAGGGAAAGACCGGCGGCGCGTTCCACAAGGACACCGTGGAGGTGGCCCTGCTGCCGGAGACAGAGGGAAAGCGGCAGGAGGCCCAGGTGGTCCGTATCCTGTCCAGAGGCATTACGCAGTTAGTCGGCACTTACGACCGGGGTTCGGAGAATTACGGCTTCGTAGTGCCGGACAACAATAAGCTGGCCAGGGATATCTTCGTTCCCAAGGAGTATTCCAAGGGAGCCATGAACGGCCATAAAGTGGTGGTGGACATCACGGATTACGGGAACGACAGAAAGAGCCCTGAGGGCAGGATAGTGGAGATCCTTGGCCATATCAATGATCCCGGCGTGGACATTATGTCCATTGTCCGGGGGTACGAGCTGCCGGCGGAGTTCTCGGTAAAGATCATGAACCAGGCGGAGCGGGTGTCCCAGGAGGTGTCTCAGGCGGACATGGCAGGCCGCAGGGATCTGCGGGATGTGGTGATGGTAACCATAGACGGAGAGGACGCCAAGGACTTGGACGATGCGGTCAGTGTCACCTATGACGGGGAGCGGTATCATCTGGGGGTGCACATTGCGGATGTGACCAATTATGTACAGGAGAATTCAGCCCTGGACAGGGAGGCCTTAAAGAGGGGCACCAGCGTCTACCTGGTGGACAGAGTGATCCCCATGCTGCCCCACGCGCTGTCCAACGGCATCTGCTCTTTGAATGCAGGCGTGGACAGGCTGGCGCTAAGCTGCCTGATGACCGTGGAGCCGGACGGGGAGATCTCGGACTATGAGATATGCGAGTCCGTGATCCGGGTGAATAAGCGCATGAGCTATACCGTAGTGAAAGAACTGCTGGAGGACGAAAGCCTTGTGGAGCGGGACGAGGAGTACAGCCAGTATACGGAACTGCTTCCCATGTTCCGGGAGATGGCATCCCTGTCCGGACGTCTGCGGGAGAAGCGCCGTAAGCGCGGCTCTATCGACTTCGACTTCCCGGAGTGCAGGATCCTGTTGGACAAGGACGGGCATCCTACGGAAATCAGGCCCTATGAGCGCAACGCTGCCACGGATATCATCGAGGATTTTATGCTGGCTGCAAACGAGACAGTGGCGCAGCATTTCTACTGGATGGAAATGCCCTTTGTATACCGAATCCATGATGTACCGGACGGGGAGCGCATCCGGAAGCTGGCCGCATTCATCAATAATTTCGGACTTTACATGAAAGCCGTGGGAAGAGCGGGCCAGAAGACCTCAGGGGAGGAGGTGCACCCCAAGGAGATTCAGAAGCTCCTTTCCAAAATTGCGGGGACGCCGGAGGAGCCCATGATCAGCCGCCTGGCCCTGCGCAGCATGAAGCAGGCAAAGTACAGTACGGAATGTACCGGGCACTTTGGGCTGGCCTGCCAGTATTACTGCCATTTTACTTCCCCTATCCGCAGATATCCGGATCTTCAGATACACCGGATCATTAAGGAGCAGCTGCGGGGGCGGCTTGGTGAGGAGCGCATCGCGCATTACCGGGAGATTCTGCCCGAGGTGGCAAAGCATAGTTCCGAGACCGAGCGCCGCGCCGATGAGGCGGAGCGGGAGACTGACAAGCTGAAGAAAGTGGAGTACATGGAGGAGCGTATCGGACAAGAATACGAGGGCGTCATCTCCGGCATCACAAGCTACGGTATCTACGTGGAACTGCCCAACACCGTGGAGGGGCTGGTACATGTGTCCAAGCTTCCCGGGGACTATTTCCGCTATGACGAGAATAGGTATGAAATGGTGGGGGATGCTACGGGAGAGAGCTACAAGCTGGGCATGCCCGTAAAAGTGCGGGTGGAGGACTGCGATCGCTTCAACCGGACCATAGACTTTGGCATCGTTTAAGCGAAAGGAGTTGGAGCTGTGTATGGAAATTGGCCTGCCGCATCGGAAGAATGGGAATTTCTGCCAGCCCCGCCCCGGAGAAAACAGTAAAAGCATGGCGGATGGCTGGAACAGGCAAGAAACTGCCAAGAGCAGCAGTTGAATGGAGAGGAGGATTATGGCAAAGGAAAAGGAAACACAGAAGCTGATTGCCAACAACAAAAAGGCGTATCACGAATATTTTATAGAGGAGACCTATGAGGCGGGCATATCCCTCCACGGCACGGAGGTAAAGTCCATGCGCATGGGCAAGTGCAGCATCAAGGAATCCTTTATCCGCATAGAGAACGGGGAGGTCTTTGTCTACGGTATGCATGTAAGCCCCTATGAAAAAGGGAATATCTTCAACAAAGATCCCCTGCGGGTAAAAAAACTCCTGCTGCACAAGTCCGAGATCAACAAGCTGGCGGGGAAAGTGGCGGAGAAAGGCTACACCCTGGTTCCCCTTCAGGTCTATTTTAAGAACGGAAAGGTCAAGACCCAGGTGGGGTTAGCCCGGGGCAAGAAGCTCTACGACAAGCGGGAGGCCATTGCCAAAAAGGATCGGCGCAGGGAGATGGAGCGGGATTTTAAGATAAAAAATATTTAAAGGCTTTACACCGTTCTGAAAGATTGTTATAATAAAAGTGCAGAAAATGGAATTGTAGACATGGCATAGTGAGAGAGTAGGTGGCTGCATGTCCGAGAAAGAACTTTTGCAGAAAAACGTGGAGGAATTTGCGAGACTACAGGGATATATGGTTCTGGTGGAAAAAGAGTCCGATGCGTACAGAGCCATGAAAGGCCGTTATGTAGAATTGAAAGTGATATTGACTGCTTCAGGTATCAATCTTGCCGAGCTGGATATCATAAAAGAATGAAAGTCAAAAATTGAATAAGGGGTAGTAAAGGTTTCGACAGGGGTCTTGCAGCTGGAGAAGCTATCCGTTGCGATACGTTAATCGCACGGCGAACGCAGTTCGCCATTTAAAAATAAACGCTGAAGATAATTATCAGTACGCGCTGGCTGCTTAATCGCAGCCGGTGACGCCGCCTAAGGCGGCTTGTCCGCTCCGGGGCACCCACACTCCGGAATCCGGGCATCGACGATGTGGGAAACGACGCGCGCTAAGCTTTGCCCGCGCGGGCGTATCATGAAGCTACCGAATCTGCCAGATCGTTCGTTGTCTGTCAGAGGAGGGAAAATGCAGGAGAAAGACCTGCGAAGATAACGGACTATGATAGTAGAAGGACAGGGAATGGGCTTTTGGACAGGGGTTCGACTCCCCTCTACTCCACTAGCAAAACAACAGGGCGAGTCGAACCCCTTGGGTTCAGACTCCCCTCTACTCCACTAGCAAAACAACAGGGCGAGTCGAACCCCTTGGGTTCAGACTCCCCTCTACTCCACTTGTATGTAACCGGGCGGGAAATCTGATTGGGAGGCATGGAATGAGCTTGGATCTGCAAATAGTTGATATGGCAGGCGCCACGCCGGATCATTCGACTGTTATAACTAACTTTGTAAACATGGTTTATAATCAGTTAAAGGACAGCACATGTCGCGTGTACCCTGACAATGTTCAGTATAGATGGAAAATGAATGACGGTAAAGAGAAGACTGTCATTCCGGATGCCTCTATCAATTGTCAGATTCGAAGCAGAAAAGGAAACAGTTTTCTCAATGCCCCGCAATTTGTTCTGGAGGTACTATCGCCGTCAACGGCAAAATATGACCGGACCGAGAAGAAAGAAATATACAGGGAAGAAGAAATACCGGAATACTGGATAATTGATATTCAAAGGCGTACAATTGAATTATATGATCTTGATTATGAGAAAGAAGAGCCTAAGTATTATTTGATTGATACGATTACGGGAGAGAATAAAGAGGGGCTGCATTTGATTCATTTCCCGCATATTATGATTGATTATGATAAAATATTTGACGGTGTGGAGTGAGAGAGGTTCTATTTTTTTGCCCGGATCAAAGAGGGAGCGGCTGGCGCATGAGGCGATTTATGCACAATGCGCCAGCCTTATTCATAACAGCGCCCAATGCTCCAAAGCGTTCTGTGCTGTAACTAAGGAGGTGTCACATGGATTCAGAGAAAAATACACTGTCGGTAGGGGGCTTTTTATTTTACACGGAAAAGGACGCCCAGCTGGCCAGAGCGGAGGAGCAGCGGATCGCCTACCTGGAGGAGCGGATTAATTACGATTCCCCGGACAGCATCCGCTATATCTATGAGAAAACCATCGAAGAGCGCCTGTTTCGGACTCCGGTGGGGCTGCGTTATCTGGAGAAGCTAAAAGGGTATTTGATGACTCATGGTATAGAGGAAGAGCATATCAGGGAGATTCCGCTGTATACTACCTTTGACGGGGAACTGCGCGGGCACACCAGCCCGGCGAGGGAGAGGGTCGTGCCCTCCAAGAGAAAAGACCACGATATGGAAAAGGCCCGGTTTACCATTTCCGTTATCCTGAATGTAATGCTGGCCTTTGCCATTGCAGCCATGTTCTTTATCTCCTATGTCAGCGACCAGCCGAACATTGTCAACTACGAGCGCGCCATCACGGACAAATACGCTTCCTGGGAACAGGAGCTGACACAGAGAGAGGAGGCTGTTCGGGAAAAGGAGAGGGAATTGAAATTGAGCGAATGATTTTCACAGAGTATTCGGAAAGGACGTGGAAAAATGGAGCGTTTGAAGATACTGGTAGTGGACGATGAGAGCAGGATGCGCAAGCTGGTGCGCGATTTCCTTGTAAAGACCGGCTATGACGTGATTGAGGCCGGAGACGGGGAAGAGGCCCTGGATCTTTTTTTTAAGCAAAAAGACATCGCCCTGGTGGTCTTAGACGTAATGATGCCCAAGATGGACGGCTGGCAGGTATGCCGGGAGATTCGGGAATATTCCAAGGTGCCCGTGATCATGCTCACAGCCAGGACGGATGAACAGGATGAGCTCCAGGGATTTCAGATGGGGGTGGACGAGTATGTCACAAAGCCTTTCAGCCCCAAGATACTGGTGGCCAGAATAGAAGCCATCCTGCGGCGCACCAGTCAGGCTGTGAACGAGGAAATCATAGGCTGCGGCGGTATTGAGATGGACAAAGCGGCCCACCAGGTGACCATAGACGGCAGACCGATAGACCTGAGTTATAAGGAATTTGAATTACTGGCTTATTTTCTGGAGAATCGGGGGATCGCCCTCTCCAGGGAGCGGATCCTGAATCATGTCTGGAATTATGATTACTTCGGGGATGCCCGTACTATTGACACCCATGTGAAGAAGCTCCGCAGCAAAATGGGCGATAAAGGGGAACTGATTAAGACCATATGGGGTATGGGGTACAAGCTTGACGCGTAGAGAGGCTTGGTGATTTTTCGTGACACATTCAATCAAACGGCAGCTGGCGCTGATTTTCATCGGGTTGATGGCAGGCACGATCCTTTTGTGCTGGCTGATGAACAATTTATTCCTGGAAAAATACTATATCAGGAGCAAGACCGAGGTCATTTATGAGGCCTATGAAACCATCCGCCAGGCGGCCAACAGCGACACGTACAATACCGAAGACTTCCACAAAGAGCTCAATAATGTCTGTAATATTTATAATATTACAGTGTATGTCATGGATGCCAATTCCCGGCTGAAGTATGCTTCTATAAACGGCGGAGAGGAATTGGAGAAACGCCTGGCTGCATATGTCTTTGGCCTGTTCTCGGATTCCGCGAAAGTGATCGCTGAGGATGACGGATGCGTGGTACAGCAGGTGCACACGGACGGAGGGGATTTCCTGGAGATGTACGGCAGGTTAAGCAGCGGGATCTCCTTTATCATGCACACGCCCTTGGAGAGCATACGGGAGAGCGTGAAGATTGCCAACCGCTTTCTGGCCTATATGGGAATCGTGGCCACGGTGGCCGGCGGCATTATTATCTGGTTTGTGTCCACAAAGATCACGAAGCCTATTCTGGAGCTGAACCGTATCTCGGAGAAGATGGTACATCTGGACTTTGAGGCCAGATATGAGGGAAGCGACGGCAACGAGATCGGTCTGCTGGGAGAGAACATCAACAAGCTCTCCGCGTCGCTGGAGCATTCCATCTCGGATTTGAAGACGGCGAATAACGAGCTGTTGAAAGACATTAAGAAAAAAGAAGAAATAGACGCTATGCGCAGGGAGTTCCTGGCCAATGTATCTCACGAGCTCAAAACCCCTATCGCACTGATACAAGGGTATGCGGAGGGGCTGTCCGAGGGGGTCAACGACGACCCGGAGAGCAGGAGCTTTTATTGTGAAGTCATCATGGACGAGGCTGCCAAGATGAACAACATGGTAAAGAAGCTGATGACGCTCAGTCAGCTGGAATCCGGCAATGACACGGTTACCATGGAGCGCTTTGACGTGACGGCTCTTATCCGGAATTATATTCAGTCCGCGGGCATTCTCACCAAACAGAATGAGATAACAGTGCGGATGGAGGACTATGGATCCGTCTATGTCTGGGGAGATGTGTACAAGACGGAGGAAGTCTTCATGAACTATTTCTCCAATGCCGTGAACCACTGCCAGACCATGGATATACGAAAGGGTAAGATCATCGTCATCTCCCTGGAACAAAGGGAGGGAAATATACGCATCGGTGTATTCAACACAGGAAAACCGATTCCGGAAGAAGCCGTACCGCATCTTTGGGAAAAGTTTTATAAGGTGGATAAGGCAAGGACCAGGGAGTATGGAGGAAGCGGCGTGGGACTGTCCATCGTCAAGGCCATTATGGAATCCGTGAACCAGAAGTTTGGAGTAGAGAACTACAGCAATGGCGTATTGTTCTGGTTCGAATTGGAAAGCGCCCTTTCGGACCGTCGGGAATAAGGTAAAGAACACTGCCGCCTCAAGCGGCATATTGGAAGAATGAAAGAGGAAAGTATGGAAAAACAAGAAATTATTTATACAAAAGTATTGCTGGTAGGGCTGGATACCGGACAGGAAGAGGATTTTGAGCATTCCATGGAAGAGCTTAAGAGTCTGGCCGAAGCCGCTTACAAAGAAGTGGCGGGCATCATCGTCCAGCGCATGCCTGCCGTGAACAAGGCTTTTTATATTGGCACCGGAAAGGTGGAAGAGGTGCGGGAGTATGCAAAAGAGTGCGGGGCGCAGGAGGTGGTTTTCGACAATGCCCTTTCTCCGTCACAGGTGCGCAATCTCGGCAGGGAGCTTGAACTTCCCGTGCTGGACCGGACCAATCTGATTCTGGATATTTTTGCCATCCGGGCCCAGACCAAGGAGGCGAAGCTACAGGTAGAGACAGCAAGGCTGCAGTATTTCCTGCCCAGACTGGTGGGGATGCGGGAGAATCTGAGCAGACAGGGCGGCACCACCGGGGGCAGTCTAAGCAACAGAGGTGCCGGAGAGACCAAGCTGGAGCTGGACAGACGAAAGATCGAACACCGGATCAGCGAACTGAAGAAAGATTTGGAGGAAGTGGCAGGAGCCAGGCAGACAATGCGCAAGAAGCGCAATCAGTCCCCCATTCCCAAAGTGGCCCTGGTAGGCTATACAAATGCGGGAAAGTCCACGATTATGAACCGCATGGTGGAGATGTACGGGGACAATATGGGAAAGGAATACTCTAAAGAAAAGACAGTGATGGAGAAAGACATGCTCTTTGCCACACTTGATACCAATGTGCGCTTTATCAATCCCGGGGCAGACGAGAATATTCCCTTTTTCCTGGCGGATACAGTGGGCTTTATCAATAAACTGCCCCATGGCCTGGTGGAAGCTTTCCATTCTACGCTGGAAGAGGTAAAATTCGCGGATCTGCTGATTCATGTAGTGGACTTTTCCGACGAGCATTACAGACAGCATATGGAGGTGACTGCCCAAACCCTGAGAGAACTGGAGGCCGGAGACATTCCGCGGATTGTGGTCTACAATAAAGCGGATAGATGTGATATGCCGGACTTGCCCAGAGTTAAGGAAGGACAGATTTACATGGCCGCATCCCTGGGACGGGGCATGGCAGAACTGGTAGATCTGATTAAGGAATGCGTCTATGCGGACCGAATTCAGGTATCATTTCTGTTACCTTATGACAAAGGAAGCATAACTTCATATTTTATGGAAAACGCTGCCGTGCTGGAGCAGGAGTACAGGGAAGAGGGTGTGTGGCTCAGGGTAAGCTGCAACAAAAGCGATGCGGATAAATATTCGCAATTTTTACTTGTCTGACGGGGAAATATGTTGTATGATGAAAAAAGTACCGTAAGAGACGGCATCAGATCGCGTTGAATAATAGAAGAAAGGCATTACAGGGAAGAGACAAAATGAAATATAAGAAGAGTGTGATAGCATTATTGGTTTTGTCAATGTTAGGGTTTAGCGGATGCGCGGAGAATCAGATTCCGGATATGACAGAGGAAGAGATGCAGGCCATGGGCGAGTTCGTGGCCTATACCCTGACGAAATATGATGTAGGGCATAGCAGCAGACTTATGGATCTGCCGCCTGAGGAAAACAAAGTCCCTGGGGCAACTCCGCCCCCCGCAGAACCGGCGGAAAAGACAGAGACGGAACCGGTTGAGGATACTACTGTTACGGAGGCGCCCGGGGTGGAGCCTGAGGGAGCGACGGACTATACCGCCGAGGAAGTGATGGAGCTGCCGGAGGGCGTGATCTTAGAGTATACCGGACAGGAAATCTGCGACAGCTATCCGGGGGAGAGCGAGGCTTTTGCCGTTTCGGCCACTGAGGGGAAGAAATTGCTGGTGCTGAAATTCTCCATTACCAATACGCTGGAACAAGAGGTGAGAGTGGATCTGCTCTCCACCGAAATCATATACAGGATCAGTGTGGACGGGGAACGCTCCAGAAGGGCGCTTACCACGATGCTGCCCAACGACATGGCTTTCTATGCGGACACTCTGTCTGCCGGCGTCAGCGCAGAGGCGGTTCTAGTGACGGAAGTGAATGCGGAAAAGGCGGAGGCCATCGCTTCGGTGACGGTACAGATAAAAAATGAGTCGAAATCACATACAATTCAGTTGTCGGATCCTGTATGACGCAGGGAAAGGCGCCCGGAAACGGGCGCTTTTCCTTTTCAAAATAAATTGTAGAAAAAAGTCTCAAAAAAAGAAAATTTTGTGTTGACAAGAAGAGAATCAGGTGTTATAGTATATTCTGTTGTCGGGAAAGCATGGCAACGGTCAATCAGAAATGATTGAAAAAGTTTGAAAAAAGTTTTAAAAAGCAGTTGACAAAAGCGGAAAGCTATGAT
>Ga0137308_100561_pt1 | contig 56992 bp, 52 predicted proteins | sample Inofrocosms_June_FD_97181 | JGI IMG/M metagenome (GOLD analysis project Ga0137308, IMG submission 97181) | Mouse cecal microbial communities from Vienna, Austria - N-Acetylneuraminic and N-Acetylglucosamine D2O microcosms_June | ecosystem: Host-associated > Mammals > Digestive system > Large... | reverse complement strand
TTTGTCCTTCGCTTCGGCAAATTGGAGCAGACCCAATCACCCAGCATGACCATGCAGTAAAATTACATCAACAATCACATGGGGCCGCTTCTCCAAAGGGACAGCGGTCCCTTTTTTGTGTCCATTTTCGGAGAGACGGCACCAGAAAGGAGCGACAATGTCAAGTGAAGAACTGAGAGTACATCTCAAAAATAACTGTCTGGGCCGTAGTCATGCGATGAAGGCATCGGAGCTGGAGACGGTACTCCATATCAGCGAGAACGATCTGCGCCGTCAGGTCAACCGTCTGCGGAGAAAAAACATCCCCGTTTGCAGCGGTTCGGAGGGCTACTTTTACGCCGCCCACGCCGGCGAGGTTGTCGATACCATTCTCAATCTGGAGGAAATGATGAGGGGCTTGCAGGACTCCATGAGCGGCCTGCGGGGATCGCTGGAGCGGTTCGGTGAGACAACTGCCGGAGGTGATGCCTCCTGAACAGCTTTATCAGCTGGATTGGAGGGAAGAAGGCTCTGCGGGAGGAAGTCGTCCGGCGTTTTCCGCTCCTCTACGAACGCTATGTGGAGGTGTTTGGCGGAGGCGGCTGGGTGCTGTTTCACAAGCCCCGTAAAAATGATTATGAAGTCTACAACGACTTCAACGGTCTGCTGGTGAATCTGTACCGCTGTGTCCGGGAACAGCCGGAGGAACTGGTCGCGGAATTGAAGTATGTCCTCAACGCGCGGGAGGATTTTGACCGCATCCGTACCGCTCTTGCCCGCGACAGTCCTGCCAGCGATGTACAGAAAGCGGCCTGGTTTTACCAGATTATCCGCTACAGCTACGCCTCCGGTCTCACCAGTTTTGCCGGAAAACCCTATGATATGTGGAGCACTTTCCCCCTGATCGGGCAGGCCCACAGACGGCTGCGGACCGTGGTGATTGAGCATCAGGACTTTGAAAAGCTGGTGCAGCACTATGACCGCCCGTCCACTTTCTTCTACCTCGACCCGCCCTACCACAACACCGAGGGCTACTATCAGAATGTCGGTAAAGGCGGCTTTACGGAGGACGATCACTTCCGCCTGCGCAACCGGCTTATGCAGATCGAGGGGCTTTTTCTTCTGTCCTACAACGATGATGATTTTGTCCGTGAACTCTATGACCAACCCGGCATCATGGTCCAGGAGATCACCCGGCTCAACAACATCAAGCAGCGCTATGACGGCGGCGCACAATTTGCGGAGCTGCTCATCTCCAACTATGACATGGATGAGAGGCAGAGAGCTACATCACAAATCACACTTTTTAGCTGAAAGGAAACGTATATGTCAGAACTTGTATTCACAAAAGGCACCACCAAAAAGAAGCTGGTGATCCCCAACCTCATTATGGAGCAGAGCGGCTTCGAGAAGGGTGAAATGGTGGAGATCCACGCCCTGACGGACGCGGTGGTCATCCTGAAAAAAGAGATGACGGCAATGGAGCTGGTTCATGCCATTGCACACATCCAGCAGCTGTCCATCAACCTGAGCATCTATCTGGCGCAGGTCTGCGGACCCTGCACCGGCTGTGACGGCGAATGTGACATCGACCTGGACAATCCCGGCAGCGGCGTGGACCTTCCGGAGTGGGTGCGGCAGGAAGTTGGGATTCCCAAAGACGCCAAGCTGTGCGCGTGGCCCAAGGAGGACGGCGTGGTCTGTGTCGAGGAAGCCAACTACCGCTATGACCTCTCAGACGTACCACCACAGATGTTGGAGGTGCTGGCCGCCAGCGGCGCGTGTCTGAATGAGCTGGAGGAACTGCTGATGACCGAGGAAAAGATTTATGGCTAATTTTTCGTACTTATACCCCTATTCCCGCTCAGACGCAAGATCCATGAACGAGGAACAGCGGTGGCAGGACAGCTTTCGGAACAATGTCCAGTGCGCGCGGGATATTGAGCAGATCATTACCCGTTTTTACGATGAAGACACCAACCAACTGAAACCCGGCTGCGCAGAAACAATACTGGAAAAGTGGGGCTTTCAGCGGACAAAATTCGTGCTTGCCAATACATTGGCGCAGGAATTGCCACAGTATGTACATCAATTCGGTCAGGAAAATCAGGCGTGGTGCCAGCAGGTCTATGTGCCGCCGGACGGCAGATACAACCGGTATTTTACAGTGGACCGTGGCATTGGCCTGACGGATTCCTTCATTGCACAGACTCGTGAAGCATACCAGGTGTTGGGGCTGTTCGGCCCTGAACACTGCGAGGGGAACAAGCACGAACAGGACTTCACTGGCAAGGTACTGGTGCTGAGCCCGGATACACTGCGTGAGAGCTGTTGGACTTCCCGTAATCAATTGTGGTATGGGGAAGGAGGCTTCGGCTGCAGCCCCACCGCCAGCGGGCGGGCTGTCTATGCCACATGCTTGGGCGACGGTGAGCAGATCAGGTGGAACCGCGCCGATTTTACCGGCGTTTTGAAGGAAGAATTTCTGCCGGACTGGGCGCGGGAGAAGCTGGAGGAAATCCAGGCACCGAAACAAGATGGACCGCAGATGTGTGGTATGGGCTGAGGGGGAATTGTTATGACTACGGAAGAAATCCATTCCGCGCTTATAGAAAAGGTCGAGAAAAGCTGGGGAATTTATCAGACGCAAATGCTCCAGCTTCCTGCACAGATCCTGTTTACAAAGGCCGATGAGATTGCTGCCGCACGGTTTTGCTGTAATGAACTGACAGATAATCTGCCGGCTTATCCGGACCATATGCTGGAACATCTGCTGCAATTTGAGAATCCGCTGGAAATCATGCGGGAACAGTGGATGGATGAACAATGTGTGGAACACAGTATGGAATTTGAACACGCCCTGTGGAGCCTCTGGGATCACGGTCCTGTTGCAGAATTAGAGGATGAGCCGCAGATGGGCGGTATGACACAGATATAGTGCGTTTTGCGCTCTATATAAATCTAAACGGAAGGAAAAGGACCCCATGAAACCTGTAAAAAGGAGGAGAGCATCACCATGAAGCGAATCGCAATACTCGCACTGCTGACAGTATTCCTGCTGTCGGCCCTCGGCCCCACCGCTCTGGCGTTGGGAGTCTGCTATCCCACATCCATCGTCCAGAGCGACGACGGCTCGGAAATCCGCAAGACCTACGATTTAGGCCCGGAGGATGATCCGGGCGGCATTCCCCGTTCGGATTTTGAGCAGAACGGCTGGAATTACTCGCTTACGGACCTGCTCAAGCAGGAAACACCTGAGTATCAGGAGCGGGAGCATACGGAAACTGTGAGCGTGACCAGTAAGAAGAAGGATATGGAATCCGTGCTGGCATTGCTGCCCCAGGAGAAGGAATTCGTCACGGAGGACGGCCTGTCCGGTATCCTGACCCTGCAGCTGAGCAGCGTCCGCATTGAGGAAGCGGGCTATGGCAAATCCACCAAAACCGTGACCACAACCCGCCGCTATCCCAATCTGGCCGGTCAGGACACCGAGTACATCCCCAAGACCATTGACGAGGGCGGCAGGACCATGAAGCTCAAGGACATCTCCTGGCAGACGGACAATACCGCCAGCGTGGATGGGTACGCAATGGGGGACCGGTACACTGCGGTCGCCACCTATACCGGCACTGCCACCAGCAGCTATGTCACCGGATACAATGTCACTGCTGATTATACCGGCAAGGTCAGCCGGATCGCGCTGGACCGGGTGCGGTATGTCGCTATTTTTGAGCGGACAACCTATGTGCCGGATGAGCCGGAATTGCTGGGTGAGCTGGATATACCCACCGACCCGGTGATAGAGCCGGTACGGAATCCGTCCAGCTACCATATGAATTGGGCCTATATTCTGGTGCCGCTGGGCGTGATCGCTACCGCTGGCGGTGGAATTGGCCTGGCTCTGTTCCTCAAACGCCGAAGTGAAACAGGAGAGGAGGACTCCGAATGAAAGCAACGAAAACGTTTATGGCGGCGGCGCTGGCCTTCTGTCTGATGGCTGGCCTTGCGCCCCCGGCCCATGCCTTGCAGTATACCCTTGAGGGCACGGCAAGCCCCAATTATGGCAAACCTACCTCAGTAGAAGTGGTGCAGACCCCGGACGGTGGCGTGCGGAAAAATGAGGACATCAGTAAGAATGCCTCCCTCATTCCGCCCACCTTCGGCAGTCCCACTAGCAATGTGCTGAACAGCGGGAGCTACCTGACTCCCGACCTTGCTCCCAATTCCAGGGCCGCTACCGGCAGCGGTGCGGTCATCAACGGCAGCATGACGGCTGTCCTGCCACCCTCGCTGGGGACCATGCAGACGCTGATGGGTGATAGCGGTACCGCAGGAACTCCGGCAACAGGCACGATTGCCCCGGCTGGTTCCGCATTTCCGGTGGACTACGGTTCGGCTGGCGGAAGTTCTAACCTGATTATCGAGCAGACCCCGATGGACAATGCCTCTACTGGTTACACCGATGTTACCAGCGATATGTACTATAAAAACGGCTCCCTGGGAACGCTGGAAATCCCCGTAATCAATCTGGAGGTCGGCATCTACCAAGGGACCGATGCCGCCACTCTGAAAAAGGGTGCCGGACACTTCGAGGATTCCAGCATCTGGGATGGAAATGTCGCGGTTGCGGCCCATAATCGCGGTGCGAACAACTACTTTGGAAAAATTCATACGCTGGAGGTCGGCGACAGGATTATCCTGACCACCAAACAGGGTACCCGGACCTATTCGGTATCCTCCGTATCCAAAGTGGATGAGTCAGACCGGAGCGGCCTGACCTCGTCCGCCAGCAATATGATCAGTCTCTATACCTGCGTCCGGGACGAGCGGGATTACCGCTGGTGCGTCCAAGCCTACGAATCTGTGTAATATGCTTCATCTCCGGCACATTTCTTCTCCATAGCTATCTCCATGTTCCGCTGGACTTGCCGCCGTTTCTCCGGTATTGTGATGCTTGCAAAACCCCAAATTTATTACAGGGAGGAACGAAAAATGTTCAGAAGAAAAACAGCGGCCAGAATTCTGGCGGGCATCCTGGCTGGAGTGGTCATCAGCGGTACAACCGCAGCGGCGGACAACGTTCCGGAGATCACGAACGGCAAACCAGTCACAGAAGAAAATGTGCTGGAGATGCTCCGCGAGATCGAGCAGGACTGGCCCCAGGATACGGTCTGGGGAACCTCCAGCGTACCGGGAACCCACAAAAACGAAGTTCCCAGCACAGAAGCCCGGCGCATCATGGACAGCTATCCGGTAGACAGCACATACGCCTGCGGCGGATACGCAGCTATGGTCAGCTCCCTTATCTTCGGGGATGCAGAGAACCCAGGCCGCAAGCTGGAGGACAATGCCCAAATTAGGCCCGGAGACATCATCTTCCTGGTCAACAACGCCACCGGCAAAACCTGGCACGTCATGATCGCGCTGGAATCTCCCGATGAAGTCCACGCCTTCCACTACACGGACGGCAACCACGGCGGACACGTCCACTGGCCGGAATCACCCTACGGCAAGGAAAATCTGGACTGCTACCGGGGTGAAAAGTCAAAATACCAGCTGGAGGCGTGGACGCGATATCCGGAGAGCGTCCCCTATACCGGAGCCAGCATCAACGGCTGGCCTACTGAAAACAGCTAAAAAGGAGGAAACATGCACCTGAAACCACCCATACCACGAATGAACAGTCCCAATCGTTCCCACGCAAGGCCGCACACACCGTGCGGTCTTTTCTTATGCCCAAAACAGAAAATCAAAGGAGGAAAATGCTCATGCTGCAATCTCTTTCTCAGCAAGTAAAATCCAACTGGAGGCGGGCGCTCTCTATGCTGCTGGTTCTGCTGACAGTCGTTGGGATGCTCCCCACCACAGCCTTCGCCGCGGATACGGTATACAGAGCAACCGGCGATTTTGAAGTGAACATCGCAGGCTCCACCGGCTGGAATGGCACCTGCCACCCATTGCCGGTTTATGATTCCGAGAGCGGAACAACGGAAATTGTAACCGTTCCCGCATCGGATGGCGCCGCACCTGTTCTCTTCTCCATTCTGGAGGACAACGGCGGCGAACGGGTGAAAATCGGCCTTGTATCGGATGATACCGGCGCGGTTGTCCCCTGGACCGGCGGCGCTGTGGACGGAACCGGATGGGTTGATAAAAAGTATATCTTTATCAATCTGCCGGATGTCCTGCCCAGCATCGCTTATAACCTGACCAATGCCAGCGGCAGTATTTTCACCGCCGCAGGCGGTATGGAAATCCCCGATGTGACAGGACACCGGTTCTATTCCGCCAAGCAGATGAATCTCCGGTTGGACCGGAAAGAATACATCGTTCCCTGTATGTACACCCTGGCCCAGCGGCTGGCGAGAGTCCAGAAGTCCGCTATGGCGAACGGTGAGACGCTGGTCATTTATGAGGCGTTCCGCCCCGCTGATGTGCAGGCCGCCGTGCGCGATGGTCTCAGCGCTCTGATCGACAGCAATGCTGCCGTGGCCGCGGACATGGAAAAAGCCAGTGAGATGGGTTACGGTCAGAATTGGTTCACCGCCAGCGGTACATTCAGCCATCTGGCGGGACTTTCCGTGGACATGACCCTTGCCAAAGGCGATCCGGAAGAACTGTATGAGTATACGCTGGACGGCGTGACATACCGGAAATACGAAGCCTGGACGGAGTACGATATGCCCGCCGCTATGCACCAGATTTGTTCCGATGCAATTCGATTCCAGAAGCCTGTCAGTTCCTCCGCCATGCCTGACAATCTGGAGAACTGGACAGCAGACTTCGCAGCTTCTGAAGGTGCGAAACGGCTCCAGAAATACTGCACAGATGCCGGACTGATTCCCCTTGCCAGCGAATTCTGGCATTTCAACGATCCCGGCATGGCGGAAATTATGGGGATAGGAAAATATTCCAAGAATGTCCCTGTTAATACCGCTGGCAATTATACCTTTGACGCAGCGCCCAGTGTAAGTCCCGGCGATGCGCTGGGGCGGTCTGTTTCCCGGCCTGCTAAGGTCGCGGCCAACGGTCCCACCGGAGGCGCTGGCGGACTGAATCCCGGCAGTCCCGGCGGACAGCCGCCCACCAGAAGGGACGTTTCCTGGACTACCGATCCGGAACGCACCTTCCTGCGCTTTACCCTGATTGAGTTCCCGGAGGGCGTAGTCACGGATCTCAATACCACAAGCGAAGGAACCTGGAAGGTCAAAGGAACTCCCCTCAATGTTGTTTGGGGCCAGGGCAAATTGGAGAATTGGGATGCGGACACCTGCCGCCGCAACATCACCTGGTTCAACTCCAACGCCATGCAGTACAACGGCATGGGGTCCAATGCCCAGCAGATGATGGGCGGAACCGTATACGCCTATGACGCCACCTCCGGTTACAATCAGCGGTGGGTGACTACCGCTGACGAGTTCCAGGCGGCGACCGGGATCTCCGACTATGAGAAATCCCAGATGTTCCACTGTCACGCTTCGGACTGGTCGGATGGCTGGACCAACGGAGACTATACCTCCATGTGGGGTGTGAATCCGCAGCCTGTGACACCGAATAATGAATACATGGTCTACACAGCGAACAAATGCCTTCTGTATCTGCTGAGCCGACTGACAGAGGTCGGCAGCAATGGCGCGGCTCTCCCCGGTTGGGGCGAGGATGTGGCCATGCGAAACTGGTCCGAGTATGTCCATGACAAGGACGGCAATCTGCGGACGAAGTACCGGATTATTATTGAAACGGGCGGCATTTTCAAGAACCCGGACGGCAACCGCCGCGCCTATACCCTGCGGGAAATGATGGCCTATTCCCTTTACAACAATGAACCGGTTTCCATCAATCATTTGATTTATGACCAATCCTCGACTATCAAGAATATGGCGCAGTATATGCGGCAGAGGAAGGATAATCAATTCCTCGAATATCCGCTGGACAGCAGCGGCAACCCCACTGGCGAGGAACTGCATTCCACCAACGGCTTCACCGAATGCGACAGCTTTGTGGACAGCATCTCCTCCCCCCGCAACATCCGCGATACAATCTTCTCCGAAAGACGTTCCTACGGCTTACACATTCTCAGTCCCTTCAATTTTGAGAAACCCCAGTCTGACAAGCTCTCACTGGAGGTGACCAAGAAGGCCGACGGTACCATTCCCAGCGGCGATACCTGGGGCTTTACGGTGAAGTACACGACCGGAACGCCCAACAGGTTTACCGCCAAGAAAAACAATGTGGACTGCACCAGCGAAGTGACAGAAACCGGCAGCGGTCTGAAATTCTCCCTGAAAGCAGACGAAACCATCCACATCGACTTCGATGCGGACGCTTCTTTCCGCTTCGAGGTGGTAGAGGACGATCCCACCTATCTGACCGATATCACCGGTACCGGCGGTACGGCTGATATGAGCAGCAAAAAGTTTACCAGCACCGGCGGTGAGGCCAAAGCGACCTTCACCAACGGCACAACCACCCCCGGCAAGAAGCCCGTCTATCTCAAGCTGAAGAAAATCGCCAAAGACGATAAGCGGCCCCTTGCCGGAGCGGTATTTTCTGTCTACGCAGATGCCGCGTGTTCTGGTACAGTTCTGGCGACCATGACCACCGGCTCTGACGGGACTGCCACCACCTCTGTCCCCAACATCGTGGACGATGGCGGCAGCGTCACGCTGTACGTCAAGGAAACCACGCCGCCCGCTGGTTTTTCGCCGCTGACGACAGTCTTTACCGCGACCTGCAAAGCGCCGGAGAACAGCACTGCGGCAGGGGCTGTCCAGGTAGGACCCGCCGCGGGCATTGAGAACGGCACCGATGATCCCGGTCCTGGGAAGACACTCCTGTACAAGCGGGATGCTAAGACCAACAAGGGCGTCGGACCTGCCACGTTTAAGTTTTCTTCGATTCCCAACGGTGTCTATGAATTTACCACCGATAAAACTGGCGAATTGGAGAGCGTTCAGTGGTGGGACCCCACTGAAAAGGCTGGGAGATACATCAAGCCCGGAGAGTATGCGGTAACGGAGATCGTACCGCCCCCCGGTTATGAACCGACCGCCGAAGTCCAGCAGATCAAGCTGGAGCTGGACGGCAGCGGCAAACCCATCCCCGCTGGGCCGCTGGTGTTCAAAAACCTTGCCAAAGTGGGCCTGCGGATCGTGAAATACGACCGGAATGAACACAAGCCACTGAAGGGCGTCACCTTTGAAATCTTCCATAACGGCACATCTATTGGCAGAAAAGAAACCGACGCCAACGGTGAAATTCTCCTGACCGGTCTGGAACCGGGCACCTATCGAGCCATAGAGGTGGATACCGGAGATGACGGTCATATTCTGGACACCAGCTGGCAGGAGGTGGAGCTGGTTGCCGGAGGCGGCACAAAAGACCTGTTCTTCTTCAACGACAAATTCCCCGGCATGAAGCTGGTGAAGGTGGACAGCGCAGACCCCTCCAAGACTATCCCCGGCGTAAAATTCAGCATCCGGGCTGTGGATGGCAGCTATGGTCCGAAGGAGTTCATCACAGACAGCAGCGGTGAGATTGATCTCTCCAAGCTTCCCACCGGCGCTTATGAGGTGACAGAGCTGGAATGTCCCGGCTATGTGGTGGACAATGCCCAGCGGATTATTCATCTCCGGGCCAACGACACGGCTTCTTTGTGTTCACAAACACAAAGAAGCCCGGTTTCCGGCTCATCAAAACCAGCGCGGACGGAACACCGCTGGATGGCGTTACCTTCCGCATTTCCAGAATTGGAGACAGCAGCCGCTATCTGGACCGCACAACAGAAAACGGCGGCGAAATCTTTGTGGAAGATTTGGAACCCGGCGTGTACTCCGTGCAGGAGATCGCTACGCTGCCGGATCATATCCTGGACAATTTTGAGCATCATGTGGAGCTGTTCCCCGGAAAAACTTCCGAAATCCGGCTGAGTAACGATAAACGGCCCAAGCTGATTATCAGCAAGCGGGATAAGGATACCGGCGACCCTGTCCCCGGCGTGACCTTCACGCTCCGCAGTACAGACGGTCCCACGATCACCACCAAACCCACTGGTGCAGACGGCAAGATTGTGATCGAGAACCTGCTGCCCGGCGTGTACACCGTCACAGAGCAGAGCGTCCCGGAGAACTACATCCTGGACACCACGCCTCAAAACGTGACATTGTTCCCCAACAAGGAGACGCAGGTGGAGTTCCAAAATCATCAGCGGCCCACGCTGAAGATTGTGAAGGTGGATATCAACGGCAAACACCTGACCGGCGCGCTCTTTGAGGTCAAAACCAAAGCTGGCGTGAAAATCGGCGATTACCCGGTGAATGCCAACGGCGAGATTGTCGTTCCCCAAAAGCACCTTGCGGAAGGGTACTACATCATCACCGAAATCCAGGCCCCGAAGGGTTACATTCTCGACAGCACCCCACACGAGGTATATCTGCGTCCCGGCAAGACCACCGAGGTCAGCATTGAAAACAAGAAGAAGCCCAGTCTGACCATCAAGAAAATTGACAGTGTTGTCGGTGATGGCGTCAAGGGAGCCAAGTTTGAGATTTGGGTAGCAAAGGACAAGAATCAGTACGGTACTTACCAGAAACTGGATGAGAATTTTTACTATACGGATGAAGAGGGCGTTATCCATATCGACAATCTGGATACCGGCTGGTACAAGGTAAAAGAGGTAGAACCGCCCGCAGGCTATATGCTCAAGGAACCTTCTGGGCAGACCGTGTATGTGGAGCATGACAAAACAGCGGTTGTTACCTTTGAAAACATCCCGAAATCATCCCTTATTATCCGAAAAATAGATGCAGAAACGGGAAAACCGCTGGTAGGCGCATGGTTCCGTATCCGCTATTTGAGCGGCACGTCCGGCAGCGGCGGTACAATTATCGGTGAACATCAGACCTCCAGCAACGGAAATATTATCCTGACAGGTCTGGAAGCTGGCACATATGTTGTTGAGGAAATCATTGCGCCAGACGGCTATGTGATGGATATCGCGCCACAGACGGCGTATATTTCCGGCAAAGAGCAGGACTGCATCACCCTCACGTTTACCAACAGTAAAAACGGCGGGCTGCTGATTAAGAAAATCGACAGCGTGACAAAGGCGCCCCTCAGTGACGTCCGGTTTTTTGTTACCACCGGCGACGGCGCTGTCGTAGGGAACAGCGGCGGCTATTTCACTACGGATGCTACCGGTACAATTCTGGTCGGCGATATTGAACCCGGCACAACACTGGTGGTCAAGGAAGTGGAGACGCGCCCCGGCTACATTCTGGACGATGCGCCCCAGACCGTCAAAATCATATCCAATGAAATTGTGACGCTGGAGTTCCGCAACCAGCCGAAAGGCGGACTGATCGTGCGGAAAATCGACAGTGCCACCGGCAAGCCGATTCCCGGCGTAGAGTTTAAGATCACCAACGCCAACGGGGAGCTGCTGCCGGATAACGAGGGCATGACCAGCAGCAACGGTATGTATGTCACAGACGGCAGCGGCCAGATCGTCCTCCCGAAGCTGTCTCCGGGAACCTATATTGTCACAGAGACAAAGACGCTGGACGATTATATTCTGGACGCTACTCCGCAGACGGTTGTTGTCAATGCCAGCGATACACAGACGCTGACGTTCCGCAATACTCCGAAAGGCGCGCTGGTGGTCTGGAAGTACGATTCCGTTACCGGTCAAGCGGTAAAAGGCGCTGTTTTCCAGATCAAGAATATCACTGCCGGGGCTGGCGGAAACGTGGTTGGCACCTACAAGACCACGACGAACGGCAGCTTCACCGTGACCGGTCTGGACGCTGGCACATACGTTGTTGAGGAAATCGCCAGCGACAGCGGACATGTGATTGACGCTTCTCCGCAGACGGTCAATATTTCCGGCGATAAGAAGGAAGTTATCCAGCTCTATTTTGGAAACGCTCCGAAAGGGAACCTTCTTATCAAGAAAATTGACAGCGTGACCCATGAACCGATTTCCGGCGTGGAGTTCATTGTAACCAACAGCGACGGCACGACTCTCGGCACCGGCGGCGGACGGTATATCACGGACAGTTCCGGCTACATTCTGGTCGAGAATATCGCTCCCGGCACCACATTGATCGCCAGAGAGGTCCGCGCCAAAGGCGGCTATGTGCTGGATGATGTGCCGCAGACTGCCGTCATCAAAGCCGGTCAGACAGTGGAATTAGAGTTCCGCAATCAGCCTGTCGGCTCCCTGCTGATTCGGAAAGTCTGCTCCGTCAATCCCAGTACAACGCTGAGAAACGCAGAATTCAAAGTCGCCTATTCTGACGGCACTCTGATTGGCAATTCCAACGGCGTCTACCGTTCGGACGAAAACGGCGAAGTCAAAATTGACGGACTGATTCCCGGAAGAAGCGTTGTCGTTACGGAAACCAAAGCCCCCACAGGTTTCCTCATTGACACGCAGTCCCAAACCATTGTGATTCAGTCCGGCAAAACGGTCAGTCTGACCTTCAAGAATCAGCCGAAAGGCCAGCTCATTATCCAGAAACGGGACAGCGCAACCAACAAACCGCTCCCCGGCGCGGAGTTCCGCATCATGACTGCCGCCGGCTGCGAAGTAGGGCTGGACGGCGTGATCGGCACGTCAACACTGACGCAGAACGGTATTTTTACCACGGACGCGCATGGTGAGATCAAGGTGACAAATCTCGCTCCCGGCGCTTATGTGCTGAATGAGATCAAGGCACCGGACGGCTATGTGATGGACACGCCCTCCACAAATGTTGTCATCGGCACTAACGGCGATACGCAAACGGTTATTATCAAAAACTCTAAAGCCGGTGTGCTGGTGATTGACAAGCGGGATTCTCTCACCAACAAGCCCCTGGCTGGCGTTACGTTCAAAGTGACGACGGCTACGGGAGAATATGTCCCGGACGAAAGCGGGAGAATCAGCAGCAACGGTCTTTATGTCACCGACAAAGACGGTAAAATTACCATCAAGGGCGTAGTAGGGACACTGGTTGTTACGGAAACAAAAACCATTCCCGGCTACACCATCGACCCCAATACCCGTACACAAACCGTAGTGGTCAACCCCAATGATACGCAGACGCTTCACTTTTACAACACGCCCGGTACAACTTTAATTATCCGCAAGTTTATCGAGGGTACGGAAAATGAACCTCTTTCCGGCGTAGCTTTCAAGGTGATAGACGGGTCCGGTGCGGCAGTTGGGCCGGATGACGGCGTATATTATACGGATAAAGCAGGCGAAATTGTCCTGTCTGATATCGAACCCGGCACCACAGTTATTGCGCGGGAAATCAAGACAGTAGAGGGCTTTGTTTTAGACGGTACGCCCCAAAATATTCTGATTAAAGAGGGCGAGGTGCAAAGCCTGACCTTCTGGAACAAGCGCGATAATTCACTGACCATCCTGAAGCAGAGTACCGGCAAAACCCCGCTGACCGGCGCGGTATTCCATGTGACGGATGAGGACGGCGCGGCCATCGGCACAAACAATGGCCGGTACACCACGGATCGGAACGGCCTTATCACCATTACCGGCCTCCAGCCGGGACAGGTGCTGATCGTTACCGAGGAAAAAGCTCCCAACGGGTATGTGCGGGATATGACGCCCAAGACCATCAAGATCAAGCAGGGCGTGGCCAACAGCCTGATCTTTGAGAATGCCCGCACCGGCAAACTCGTGATTAACAAGTACAGCTCCGCGGACAGGAAGACTCCGCTGGAGGGCGTGACCTTCAAGATCACTGCCACTAACGGCGATTTCCTCCCGGACGAGAATGGAAAAATTTCCAGCAATGGACTTTATTACACAGACAGCACCGGTCAGATCATGCTCAACAGTGTGGTCGGTTCCGTTGTTGTGACTGAAGTGCAGACCATTGACGGCTATACCATCAGCGACGCCAACCGGAACCAGACGGTGGAGGTCAAACCGGATGATACACAAACACTGTATTTTTACAATGATCCGCTGTGCAGTCTGACCATCACGAAGGTAGATTCTGTCACAGGAAAACCCGTTCCCAACACGGAATTTACGGTTAAGGATACCAACGGAAATGTCATCGGTAAGTATACCACCGGTAAAGACGGTACCGTCACCGTGACCGGCCTGGTGCCGAACAGAGCGGTGGTTGTTACTGAAACGAGAGTTCCCAATGGATATGTTCTCAATCCCATTCCCCAGACCATCCAGGTTAAAAACGGCACGGGCAACAACCTGACCAGCGGCGCAGCCAGCAGTTCCGGCAGCAATGGTTGGAGCAGCAACGGGAACGATCTCACATTCGAGAACGATCCCAAGACGATTCTCACCATTGAAAAATACCTGGAAACCGAAACCGGCAATCAGCCCCTGAAGGGTGTGACCTTCCTGGTCACAGATTCCTCCGGTTCAGTTATCGGACCCAACAACGGTGAGTATATTACCGGCGAAGATGGACGCATTGTCATCCAGAACCTCGAACCGGGCGCAACAATCACCGCCAAAGAGATCAAAGTTCCCGAAGGCGTAATTCTGGACAGCAGTCCCAAGAGCATCCAGATCAAAGTCGGCGAGGGCCAGACGCTCCGCTTTATCAACAAAAAAGCGGGTACGCTGGTCGTCCGGAAGCTGGATAAGGTAAGCAAGGCTCCGTTGGCTGGCGTGGAGTTTGAATTGACCTACGCCGAGGGCGGCTATGTGGATGACGCCAACGGGCATCTGTCCAGTAAGGGACGGTACGTCACCAACGATGCCGGAGAGATTCGGCTTTCTGTCACCGGGACTGTTGTGGTAAAGGAAATTCAGGCCCGCCCCGGTTATGTCATCGACTCCGACACACAGACCCAGACCGTCAAGGTGAATCCTGCGGATACGCAGACCCTCACGTTCTACAATGAGCCTATGTGCAGCCTGACGATTAAAAAGGTGGATTCTGTTACCGGAAAACCGGTTCCTAACACGGAATTTACAGTTAAGGACAGCAGCGGTAGCGTTATCGGCAAGTATACCACTGGCAAAGACGGCACCGTCACCGTAACCGGCCTGGTGCCGAACAGCGCGGTGGTTGTTACCGAGACAAAGGTACCCAGCGGGTATGTCCTAAACCCCATCCCCCAGACCATCCAGGTTAAAAACGGTGCTGGCAACAACCTGACCAGCGGCTCAGCCAGCAGTTCTGGCAGTAATGGCTGGAGCAGCAATGGGAATGATCTCACGTTTGAGAACGATCCCAAGACGATTCTCACCATCGAAAAATATCTGGAAACCGAAACCGGCAATCAGCCTCTGAAGGGTGTGACCTTCCTGGTCACCGATTCCTCCGGTTCAGTCATCGGACCCAACAACGGCGAGTACATTACCGGCGAGGATGGACGCATTGTCATCCAGAACCTCGAACCGGGGGCGACAATCACCGCCAAAGAGATCAAAGTCCCTGAAGGCGTGATTCTGGACAGCAGTCCCAAGAGCATCCAGATCAAGGTCGGCGAGGGCCAGACGATCCGCTTTGTCAACAAAAAGGCGGGTACGCTGGTCGTCCGGAAACTGGACAAAGTGAGCAAAGCCCCTCTGGCCGGCGTGGAGTTTGAATTGACCTATGCCGAGGGCGGTTATGTGGATGACGCCAACGGGCATCTGTCCAGCAAGGGCCGGTATGTCACCAATGATATGGGTGAGATCCGGCTTTCTGTCACTGGAACTGTTGTGGTGAAAGAGGTCAAAACCCTCCCCGGCTATGTCATTGATTCTGCCACGCAGATCCAGACGGTCAAAGTCAATCCTGCGGATACGCAGACCCTTGAATTTTACAATGAACCCATGTGCAGCCTCACTCTCACGAAGCGGGATGCCGTTACCGGAAAGCCTGTCCCGAATACGGAATTTACGCTCAAGGACGGCAACGGCAATGTCATCGGCAAGTATACTACCGGCAAGGATGGCACAGCTACAGTGACCGGTCTTGTACCGGGCAGCACGGTGATTGCTGTGGAAACAAAGGTCCCCACAGGCTATGTCCTCGATTCCACCCCCAAATCCATCATCGTCCAGAACGGCTCCGGCAACAGTCTGGTCAGCGGCAGCACCGTCAGCAGCTCCGGAAATTCCGGCAGCAATGGCGGTAATCATCTGGACTTCGAGAACAATCCCACCACTACGTTGATTATCCGGAAATTCATCAACGGCACTGCCAACGAGCCTTTGACCGGCGTAGCGTTTAAGGTGGTGGACGACAGCGGCGCGCCGGTTGGACCGGACGACGGTGTCTATTATACCAACCACGCTGGTGAGATCGTGCTGAACAATCTGGAACCTGGCACGTCTGTTACCGCCAGAGAAATCAAAACTGTGGACGGATTTGTCCTCGATGGAACACCTCAGACCATTAAAATCAAGAGCGGCGAGAAGCAGCAATTGACATTCTGGAATAAACGCGCCGGTGCGCTGGTCATCCAGAAGAAGGACAAGCTGACCGGCAAACCGTTGGCAGGCGTGGAATTCCAGGTCACGGATGCCAACGGGAACTATGTCCCAGATGAAAACGGTCACATTTCTTCCAACGGTTTGTACTACACAGATACCAACGGCGAAATCCGCATCAACGGTGTGGTGGGTACGCTGGTGGTCAAGGAAACCAAAACCATCGCTGGCTACACAATTGACGAGACAGCCCGGACGCAGACCGTGACAGTGAACCCGGAGGATGTCCAGACCCTTACGTTCTACAACACCCCCGGCACAACGCTCATCATTGAGAAGTATGTGGAGGGCACCACTACGCCGCTGAAGGGCGTCACTTTCCTGGTTACGGATTCCAGCGGCGCTTTCATTGGCAAGAACAACGGAGAGCATATCACCGACGAGAATGGCCGGATTGAGATCAGCGGTCTCACTCCCGGCGAGACGGTCATGGCGAAGGAAATCAAGACGCTTGATGGATACGTCCTGGACGGCACCCCCAAGTCCATCCGTATCACGGAGGGCGAAGCGCACACGCTCAAATTCTACAATGAATCCCTGTGCAGCCTGACTCTCACCAAGCGGGATTCCGTTACCGGAAAACCCGTTCCCGGTACGGAATTTACAGTGAAAGACGGCAGCGGCAACATTCTGGGTCGCTACACCACCGGTAAGGACGGCACGGTGACGGTCACCGGTCTTGTACCGGGCAGCACGGTTGTTGTCACGGAAACCAAAGTGCCGAAGGGCTACGTTCTGAACAGTACGCCCCAGACGATAATTGTCAAAAAAGGTACAGGCAACAGCGTGGTCAGCGGCAATCCTGGCAGCTCCGGAAGTACCGGCACTACAGGCACCGTGGGCGGCAATGACCTGACATTCGAGAACGATCCCACCACAACACTGGTCATCCAGAAGTTAGTGGACGGCACAGAGAATCAGCCCTTGCAGGGCGTGGAGTTTTTCGTAACAGATAGCAGCGGTGCGCCCGTTGGCCGTGATAACGGGCGTTTTTTCACCGATCAGGACGGGCGCATCACCATCTCTGATTTGGAACCGGGTACGTCTATCACAGCAAAAGAGGTAAAAACACTGCCCGGTTATGTGCTGGACAGCACGCCGCAGACAATCCAGATCAAGACCGGCGAGGCGCAGACACTCCGTTTCTACAACAAAAAGGAAGGGAATCTTGTCATCAAGAAGCTGGATGCCAGGACAAAGGAGCCGCTGGCCGGGGTAGAGTTCCTGCTCACCTACTCGGACGGCAGCTTCGTGGACCTGGAAAACGGCACGATTTCCTCCAAAGGTCTCTACACCACTGACCGGAATGGTCAGATTACGATTTCCGGCGTCACCGGAACGATCACGGTAACAGAAACCAAAACGATTGACGGTTATGTGATTGAGGAAAATGAGCGCAGTCAGACTGTGACGGTCAATCCCAATGACACGCAGACCCTCACATTCTACAACACCCCAAAGCAGACGCTTATCATCCAGAAGCTCGTTACCGGAACGGCAGACGAACCGCTGGCAGGTGTCGAGTTCCTCATCACCGACAACAGCGGCGCCACAGTTGGACCCAACAACGGCATTTATAAGACGGACCAGTATGGCCGTATTTCTCTCTCTGACCTAGCCCCTGGCACCGTCATCACCGCAAAGGAGACAAAGACGGTTGACGGCTATGTCCTGGACGGTACGCCGCAGAGCATGGAGATCAAGTCCGGCGAGGTACAGACTTTGACGTTCTACAACGCGCCTATTGGCGGTCTGGAACTGATAAAAGTATCCGAAGCGGACAAAACTAAACGAATTACCGGCGTAACCTTCGAGATTCGTAAGAGTGACGGCGGTCTGGTGGATACCGTCACCACCGGCGATAATGGCCGTGTCCATGTCAATTTGGACGCTGGGGATTATTATGCGGTGGAGATTGAGGCGGCAAAGGGCTTCAAGCTGGATGCCACACCCCACTACTTTACCATCAAGGACGGTGAGACAACCACGCTGACCGTTACCAACAAGCCCTTCAGCGGAATCCTGATTCACAAGATTGACAGCGTGACCCGAAAGGGAATCTATGGCGTTACGTTCCTGCTCTACGACAGCAACAATACGCCTGTGGACCAGTTCACCAGCGACCAGGACGGCTACGTCTATGTAGACACACTGGAGCTGTCCGGCAAAGTATTTTTGCGGGAGCTGGAGAACAAGGGTTATCAGGTGGACGATCAGCTGAAGACAGTCTACGTCAAGCCCGGTGAAACGACTGAGATCACCTGGGAGAACACCCCCATCACCGGGCAGATTCAGATCACCAAGACCTCCGCTGATTACAACAGCGTCAACGGCTGGCCCGCCGGTACGGCTCTGCCCAACACCATTTTTGAAATCTATGACCGCGCCAACAATCTGGTGGACACGATCAAGACAGACAAGAATGGTATCGCCAAATCCAGGCCCCTGCCTCTGGGACGCTACACGGTGAAAGAAACCCAGGCTGCGGAGTTCTACGGTCTGGAATCTACTGTGATGGAGGCGGAAATTGAGTTTGCCGGTCAGATCGTCCGCATGGCGATGACCAACAAGAGTCTGTACACCAACGTTTCCATTACCAAACGCGGCTACGCACAGGTCATGCCGGGACAGTCCATCAGGTACGACATCAGCAACATCGCCAACAATTCCACAACCGCGCTGACATCCTTCTACTGGCGCGACACCCTGCCCAAGCAGGCGGTCCGGCTGGATAAGATCGTCACAGGCACATACAATGTCCAGGGCAATTACAAGATCGTCTACAAGACGAATCTGAGCGGCGATAACTACCGCACCCTGGCGGACAGTCTCAGCACCCAGAAGAACTATGTTCTGGCGGCATCTCCGGTAGCGCTGGGCCTCGCGTCCAATGAATGCGTCACGGAATTTATGGCGGTATTCGGTGTGGTGCCCGGCAACTTCCGGCAGGTAGAGCAGGCACAGGTCCACTGCAAGGTGCTGGCCGGCCTTGCGGGCGGCTCCCAGTTCGTCAATCAGGCGGATGTAGGCGGCGTGTACAACGGTCAGTGGATCATGGCGACAGACCGCTGGGTCACCACTGTGTACAAGCCCGATGAACCTCTGCCCAGAACCGGTTATTGATTATTTTAACGTACTATGGAGGGCCGTCCGAAAGGGCGGTCCTCAGTCATGTGAAGGAGGTTTCCATGAGAAAGAGAACAATGCTTCTAATCCTGGCCCCGGTAGCGGCGGCAGTCCTGTATGCCGAAATGCCCCGGATTTCTAACTGGCTGCGTTGGCAGTATATCGACCAGATCGGAGGTCTGGCATGAAAGCGAGACGCCTGCGCATTTTGCTGTTAGCTGCGGTTGTAGCTTCGCTGCTTTGTTCAACTGCATTTGCCAGCGGCGGCACGGGTGATGTGGCCTCTGTAATCCAAAGCACTTGGACTGCCGCTGCCGGACAGATCAAGTCCGTAGTGAATAACGTGGTCTTCCCGGCACTGGATATGATTCTGGCTGTGGCCTTTTTCGGCAAGGTCTGCATGAGCTATTTCGACTACCGCAAGCACGGACAGTTTGAATGGGCTGGCCCGGCGATTCTGTTTGCCTGTCTGGTCCTTGCTCTGACGGCGCCCCTGTATATCTGGACCATTTTGGGCCTTTGAGGGTGCATCCCAGGCGTGATAGACTTCCATTCATCTAAAAAAACAAGGAGAATGAGACTATGAAAAAGTATCGTAAACACCTGCACCGCCTGCTGCTGGCGGCGGTTGTGGCTTCTCTGCTCTGCGCCACCGCTTTTGCATCCGGCGGCGGCACGGGCGATGTGGCCTCCGTAGTCCAGAGTACCTGGACCTCCGCCTCCGGGCAGATCAAGAGCGTGGTCAACAATGTGGTCTTCCCGGCACTGGACATGGTTCTGGCCGTCGCTTTCTTCGGCAAAGTGGCCATGAGCTACTTCGACTATAAGAAGCACGGTCAGTTCGAGTGGACCGGGCCGGTGATCCTGTTCGCCTGCCTGGTACTCGCGCTCACCGCGCCGCTGTACATCTGGACCATCGTCGGCATCTGAGAATTTTTATGGCTGGGACCTGCCCCTGCGCCGGTCCCAGCCGGATTGGGGTGATTCAAAATATTTATTTGGGAATTTGTAGCGTCCACGGTCCTGGATAACCTGCTGGACTGGTTCTATAGCCAAGTCGTGGGATTTCTGGGCAATTTCTTTGAAGCTATGGGCAATATGGGTGTGGAATTGTTTGAGATGATGTGGGTTCAGGCGGTGGTCCACTTCTTCCATCAGTTGGGCTGGGCGCTGTTCGGCGTCAGTCTGGTGGTCTCCTGCTTCGAATGCGCCATAGAATATTCTACCGGACGAGGAAATATCCAGCACACCGCCCTCAACATCATAAAAGGCTTTATGGCGGTCAGTTTGTTTACCACTGTCCCCGTCCGGCTCTATGCACTTTCTATATCATTACAGGGCAGCCTGTCCAGGGATATTACCGGCTTCGGTACCAGCATAGGGGAGGTGGGACGGCAGATTATTACAGACCTGACGACGGTGGACAGTCTCTCTACCGTGGTGGAGACTGGTTCCCGGTTCGGGCTTGCAGTCCTGACCAGTCCCATTATGCTGCTGTTTTGCGTGATTTTGATGGCCTACGCTGTTATAAAAGTATTCTTTTCCAACTTGAAGCGCGGCGGCATTCTGGTGATTCAAATTGCTGTCGGGAGCTTGTATATGTTCAGCATCCCGCGCGGTTATATTGATGGCTTCGTTCAGTGGATGAAGCAGGTGATCGGCTTGTGCCTCACCGCCTTTTTGCAGGCCACGATCCTGGTCGCGGGCTTGATGGTCTTCCGGGAAAACGCCCTGCTGGGATTAGGGTTGATGTTATCCGCTGGCGAAGTGCCGAGAATCGCCGGCGCTTTCGGTTTGGACACCACGACCAGAGCGAACCTGATGAGTGCCGTTTATACCGCACAGTCCGCGGTGAACATCACGAAAACTGTTGTGCAGGCAATCAAATAAGGAGTATGCAGAATGAAACTGATATATGTAGCGTCTCCCTATGCGGGAGATATCGAATCTGTGAACATACCGCTATGCCGCTGGAGGAGGAAACGTAATGGAACAGGGTTATACAGCTTTAACAATGGGGAGTCTCTTCGATGGGATCGGCGGATTTCCGCTGGCGGCTATCCGCAACGGCATCACGCCGGTATGGGCCAGCGAGATTGAACCGTTCCCCATCCGGGTTACCCGACATCACTTCCCGGAGATGCTCCATGTGGGCGATATTACCAAACTGAACGGTGCGCTGCTGCCGCCGGTAGATATTATTTGCGGGGGAAGTCCGTGCCAGGACTGAGTATTGCCGGAACAAGAGCCGGCCTGACCGGCGAACGTTCCGGCCTTTTTATGCATCAGGTCCGTATTGTAAAGGAGATGAGAGCGGAGGATGAACGAATTGGACGAACAGGTCAGTTTGTACGACCAAGGTACCTCGTGTGGGAAAATGTTGGGGGCGTGTTCAGCAGCGCGGCCTCCGGCTGCCCCAAAGGGGAGGACTTCCGCATCGTCCTGGAAGAAATCGTCCGAATTAAGGACCATACCGTACATGTTCCTGGACCTCACCCCTGGAAGTGGCAACCTGCTGGGAGAATCGTACTGGGAGATGATTTCTCCCTTGCCTGGCGGGTCCTCGACGCTCAATACTGGCCCCGCACCCCGCAGCGCAGAAGACGTGTATACCTTGTCGCAGATTTTGGAGGACGCACCGCACCGCAAATATTATTTGAGCAAGACCGCCTGTCTGGGTATCCTGCGCCGGGCGGAGGAGCGGGGTAAGGCCCTTCCGCCGCAGCTCAAAACAGCGCTAATGATGCAGGCGGGGCTGGTGGAATATATCCCAGAGGAACTGATGGAAGCCAGACCACCGCCTGTCGCTTTCGCCGCCAATCAGCGGGATGAAGTGCGGGATCTCCATGATGTAGCCGGTGCGCTGGGCGCACAGCCGGGAATGAAACAGCAGACGTTTATTGCGCAGGATTGTTTGAATCCCTGGGATACCCAGCAATCCCGCATTTTTACGCCGGACGGAATCGCTCCTACTCTGGCCAGCGCGGATGGCGGCGGTGGCCGGAATCCGGGAGGTCTGCTGTTTGACAGCGAAGGAGACAGGACGGGCAGTCTCACTCCCTGGGATACCCAGCAGGCTCGTATCTTTAGGCCGGATGGCGTGTTTGCCACCATAGCCAGCGGGGAAAAGAACCCTGGCGGTCTGGTATTCACCGCCGGTTTTTGCGCCGGAGCGGGTCCGTCTGCCGGGAGCATCGGCTATCAGGAGGAGATCGCTCCCACGCTGAAAGCCTCCGCCAGCGGTAATATGATGCCGTCCATTCTTTGCCTGAACGACCAGGGCGGCAGTGCTATGGAGTATTCAGAGGATGTGACCGGCACACTCCGTGCGCAGGAACACGGCCACCAGCCGCTGGTATTTGAAAATCACGGGATTGCGGCGAGATACCGCGGTCCGCTGTCTGTCGCGCCCACGCTATCTGCACGTATCGGCACCGGAGGAAATAATGCCCCGATTGCCCTGCAAGATGCCATTACATACGCACGGCAGCGGACAGATAAGTTCCAGGATAGCAGTATAGCCTCCACCGAGAGCGCACGCCAGCACAAGGATGCTACGGATTTGGTCTGCCAACCAACACATCCAGAAACGGAATGCCCGCTGTTAATCCGCCGCCTCACGGCACTGGAATGTGAGAGGTTGCAGGGCTATCCTGATTTTTGGACAGCTCTGCCAGGAGCGTCCGACTCCGCACGTTATAAAAGTTTAGGGAATTCAGTCGCGATCCCATGTGTGGAATATGTCATGCGGGGGATTGCGCTGGCACTGCGGGCAGAGCGGTAGTTTTGTTCCATATGCTTGGTTTCTGCCTATAACTTCGTTGGTATTGGTCATAGCTATTACACTGTCATTCCGGCATACTTGGCCTTGCAAATCAGGAAAAGAGAAAGGAGAATCGAGGCATGGAACCCAGCAAAAATCTGTGCGCTGTGATCCCACTTGCCCTCCACAACCGGGTACGGGAGGAGCAGGAAAAATCCGGTCAGACACTCAGCGCATACATCACGATTGTACTTACATCATACTACGAAAGAGAGGAAAACGCAATGAAAATCAACGACAAGCGTACCCTGGCCTTCCAGGTATCAGAGAAGCTGTACCAGCGGATCAAGGACCACCTGGCCCGTGAAACGGAGCGTACCGGCAAAAAATTGAGCCAGCGGGACTTCGTCCTGGGCCTGATCGAGCGGGCGCTGGCGGAAGCTGACGCGCAGGATGCGGCAGAGCCGCAGGAGCCAGAGGACAGCGGTGACGATCCGGATGAATCGCCGGAGCAGGAATAAGCCAACAGAGACCGCCAGCGCATGGCGGTCCTGAACTTTTGGAGGTGAGCAACTATTTTTATCTACCCTGACAACCTGAAAGCGAAAGCAACGCTTTGGCTGTGGGAACTGCGGGATGTGGCGGTGATCTGCCTGGGCCTGCTGTTTTCGGCGCTTATCATTGCGCAATGGGGATTTGTCCCGCCGCTGGTCGCAATATTTTTGTATGCATTCCTCAGCATCCGCATGGATGATGCCAGTATTCTGGACTTCTTGCGCTATGCGGTCTGCTTTTTGTTTCTCAGGCAGTATTACGAATGGAGGGACTCTAATGACTAGAAAAGAGAAAAAAGCGCGGAAAAAGCTGCATTCTACCCGGCAGCTCATGGGCATTGACCAGTTCACCGAATACGGCCTGAAGGTCGGGAAAAGTGAGCTGGTCTTTTTCCTGATCCAGCCGGACAACCTGTCCGTCTTGTCGGAAGAAGGCATCCGGGGCCGGGTACGTGCGCTGACGGAACTGCTCCACAGCACGGAGTCGGTGCGGATGCTGGCAGTGGACTCCCGCGAGTCCTTCCAGCGCAATAAGGACTGGTATAACCAGCGCAGCGCACAGGAGGACCTGCCCGCAGTCCAGGAACTGCTCCGTCAGGATGCCGCTCACCTGGACGAAATCCAGGCCACCACCGCCTCGGCGCGGGAGTTCGCCCTGGTATTTGAGATGGACCGGCAGAGAGAAGAAAATATCCGCAGCCAGATCTCCCGGCTGGAAAAGGGCATCCGGGATCGCGGCTTCCATGTCCGCCGTGCCGGGGAGCAGGACATCATGCGCCTGCTGGCTGTGTACTACGCAAATGACGTGACAACAGAAATTTTTGACCATTTCGATGGGGAAAGTTGGGTGAGAACAGATGGCTAAAAGAGCAAAAAAGAAGCTCCAGCAGGAATATCAGCCGAAGGATTTCCTGGACCAGATCGCGCCGGCGGCGGTCAGATTCAATACGGACAACTTTATTCTGGGCAGCGCCTACCACTGCACGTTGGCTCTGCGGGGGTATCCCACCAGCACGGAGGAGCTTGCGCTACTGGGGCGTTTAGGGGAACGTAGCGGCGTTACGCTGAATATCTATGCCCGGCTGGTCACCGCCGCGGAGGAGGACAAAATCATCCACAACGCCACCAATAAAAACCGCCTGGACCGCAGCAACGCCAACGACATGAAGCAGACAGTCACGGCGGAAGCCAACTTACAAGACGTGGCGGCGCTGATCACCTCCATGCACCGGAATCAGGAACCGCTGCTCCACTGCGCCGTGTTTATCGAGCTGTCCGCCAGAGACTCCGAGGGGCTGCGGATGCTGCGGGACGAGGTGATGAGCGAGCTGGTGCGCTCCAAGCTGAGTGCGGACCGGCTCCTGCTCCGTCAGAAGGACGGCTTCCTCTCATCCAACCCGGCTGGTAGGAATACCTTCGGCTCAAAATACGAGCGGGTCCTGCCAGCCACTTCGGTGGCAAATTTGTATCCCTATAACTACTCCGGCAAGACGGACCCCCACGGCTTTTATGTTGGCAAAGATAAATACGGGAGCAACGTCATCGTAGACCTGGACCGCAGGGCGGACGATAAAACCAACGCCAGCATCCTGATTCTTGGCAACTCCGGTCAGGGCAAATCCTATCTGCTGAAACTGCTGGTGTGCAATCTGCTGGAATCCGGCAAATCGGTGATTTGTCTGGACCCGGAGCATGAGATGGGAGAACTGTGCGCCAATCTGGGCGGATGCTTTGTGGATTTGATGAGCGGTCAGCACCGTATCAATCCGTTGGAACCGAAGGTCTGGGATGTGGATGGCGAGGACGAGGACAACGTTGAGGATGAAGGCGCGGATGTCCCCGCCGCCTTCCGGGAGCGTTCCCGCCTCAGCCAGCACATCTCGTTCCTCAAGGACTTCTTCCGGTCCTATAAGGATTTTACCGACCGCCATGTGGACACTATCGAAATTATGCTGGAGCGGCTGTATGCCAAATGGGGAATCAACGACCACTCCAATTTCTCAGCCATGCGTCCGGTGGACTTCCCTGTCCTGTCGGACCTCTACGCCGTGATCGAGGACGCATACCAGAATTACGATCAGGAAAAGAATCCGCTCTATCCGGCGGAACTGCTGCAGGAGGTCCTGCTGGGTCTCCACTCCATGTGCAAGGGCGCGGAAAGCAAATTCTTCAACGGCTGCACCAATATTACCTCCAGCCGGTTCCTGGTTTTCGGCGTCAAAGGACTGCTCCAGGCCAGCGGCAGCGTAAAGAACGCCCTGCTGTTCAACGTGCTGTCCTACCTCAGCGACAAGCTGCTGACCGAGGGCAACACGGTGGCCGTGCTGGATGAGCTCTATCTTTTTCTCTCAAATCCCACTACCATTGAGTACATCCGCAACTTTATGAAGCGGGTGCGGAAAAAGGATTCCGCACTCCTGCTGGCAAGCCAGAATTTGGAGGACTTCACCATGCCGGGTGTGGCGGAGCTGACCAAGCCCCTGTTCTCCATCCCCACACACCAGTTCCTGTTCAACGCCGGTTCCATTGACCGGCGATTTTTTATGGACAATTTACAGCTGGAGGAATCGGAGTACGAGTTGATTCGCTACCCCCAGCGGGGCGTGTGCCTGTACAAATGCGGCAACGAACGCTATCTGCTGGAGGTCCACGCGCCTGATTACAAAAAGAAGCTGTTCGGGACAGCGGGAGGACGATGATGGATACTGCGATGATTTATGCCGCCTACGGCAACAATCTGGACCTGTCACAGATGTCCATCCGCTGTCCCGGCGCGGAAATCTACGGGAGGGCAGAGCTGAAAGATCACGAGCTGGTATTTCGCGGCAGACCGAATCATGCGGTAGTGACGGTTGAGCCGCAGACCGGCAGCAGCGTCCCCATCCTGCTCTGGAAAATTTCCCAGCGGCACGAGAAATCCCTGGACCGGTATGCCTGCTATCCGTCTTTCTACAGAAAAAAGATGATGGATTTCCAGATGGGATACCAGACCATTCCCGCCCTGATTTATGTGATGGCGTTGGGACACCGGCCCGGATATCCCTCGTGGCTGTATTTCGATACCCTTGTGGCGAATTACCAGGAGTGCGGATTTGATCCTGCCTTACTGGGCAAAGCGATGGAGCGCAGCGGGGAACTGATACAGTTGGAGAAAGGAGTCTTGTATGGATATCATTGAATTGGACAAGCGTGCGGCGCAGGAGGTCTTCCACGAGCTGAAGTACCGTCTGGAGAGCATGGGCTATCTGCCGGACGAGTATTTTCTCCTGGATTCCCAATGGGAGAATGGCAGAGAGATTCCCAAAGGCGCGAACATTTTCTGCACCACCGACTACGGTGCCAGCGAAGGGGTGTACCTGGACGTGTACCTCAAGTGGTACGAAGACCAGAAGCCTGTTACCAAGTCCTTTATCACCGGCAAAACGCTGGGGGAGAACGGCAACGACATGGACCGAATGTTCTTAATCTCCTCCGCCATCACGAAAGCCTTCCACGGAGATAACGCCACTCACACCCGCTTCCAAAAGATAAACGGCGTGGAGGACGATACCGGCGGCTCCGTGGTGCATCTCAGCCAGCAGGAACAGCGCACCATCATTGACGCCCTGGTGGAGCAGCGGGAGCGGCAGGAGGAAGCCCTGAGCCAGACCGAGCAGATCCTCCGCCGCATGACTGGCAGCATCACAGCGTACATCAACGAGGTGGGTATGAACCCCCTGCGGATGAGCGGCTACGACAAAGCGGTGCTGGCGATCCGGGACGGCGAGATGGCGGCGTTCACAGAGTGCGTTGCCAAGGTTCCCGATCAGGCGGACGCACTGCTGATCGAAGCGGCGGGCCGCCCCGGTCTCGTGGGCAGGAATATGACCGCTATGCTTCTGAACGGCAGGACGGATGTGGACTATTTGTCCTACTGCGCCGCCTGCAAGAAAGCCATTGACATCAACGACGTGGAAAAGTCGCTGTTCCTGCTGCACTGGGCGGAACATGCCGTATCCGAAGTTGAGCCGTCCTTTTATGGCGAGATGGCCAGTTATGCCTACATGGATCACCGTTACATCGCCAAGCAGATCATCCACCAGAGCAGCGAGGTGCAGATTTCCGCAGCACCATCCCGCCTGCTGGAGCAGTTCGCTATGGACCAGGACTATCGCATTTTGGCAGAGCTGGTGGACAAAGGTATCCACGGTGGGAGCAGCTCATCAAGGACGCTGCACATGCTGACCTATGAGGGCCGCAACAGCTGGATAGCGGAGGATATGCTGGAAAAGCGGATGTGGGTTGAACTCCACGATTACAGTGCCTTCCATGCCTGCGTCCAGAATGACGCTGTGGACGTTGCCAAACTACTGCTGGACAACGGCATGGACTTCGAGGAATACCAGCAGTGGGCGGAACTCCGGGGCGGCGGTCATGAGGAAACCATACAGGCCCTTGCGGACCATTGGCAGGATCTGAAAGCGCCGGAGCAGATGGAGGAAGCTCCTGCCCAGGGAGGGATGCTCTTTGGCTAGCGCGGCGATTTTGGCAAAGGCGGCTGCCGTTGCCCTGACGGAAGAGGGGATGCGGAAAAAGGCTGGCTGGGTGCTGGTGGTGATTTTTTCGCCGGCCATTGTAATACTGACCCTGATTTGCTCTCTGGCCGCCGGCACCTCTGACCACAACGTTTCCGTGGCCCAGATGTGTTTTCACGGCGGGGCGATCTCCTCAGAAGTGCCTGACGAGTACCGGATGTACATCGAGGATATGCGCGACTGCTTTGAGTTGCTGGACGGGTACATCACAGCCATAAACGGGATGGCCGAGGGTGGGGCCAGCCTTGACGAGACACGGGTCAAGGCCATTTTTTATGCTCTGTATTTCGGTGCTGACAATCCCGGCAGCAATGCCCGTCAGGAGTTTGCCGACTGCTTCACAAAATACGAAACCCGCACCCGGACCGTCACCAGGACGGACGAGGACGGGAATGAATTCGAGGCGGAGGAGAGCTACACGGTAGCGGTCCCGATAACCGATCTGGCGGAGGTCTACCGGAATTTGGATGCACTGCTTGGCAGCGGGATCACGGCGGAGCAGAAGGACAACGCGGACAGCGTGTACAACCTGATCCGCTACGGCTCCACCGGCGGAGCTGGCGGCGGTGGGATTGGCGGCACGGACCCGCCCTTCGTGGGAGCGGACGGGTTCTGCTCCCCGATAGGCGCTGACTGGCGTGAGAAGGTGACGTCGGAGTTCGGCTACCGCAAGGACCCGTTCACCGGCAAGACCAAGGGCCACAGCGGGATGGACATCGCCGTCCCCACCGGCACCTCCGTCCGCGCCGCCCTGCCGGGGACGGTGACCGTGTCCAAATACAACGCAGGCGGCTATGGCTACTACGTCATGATCGACCACGGCGGCGGACTGGTCACCCTCTATGGGCACTGCTCTAAATTGTTGGCAGCCGTCGGGCAGACTGTCCTGGCAGGCGACGTGATTGCGCTGTCCGGCTCCACCGGCAGGTCTACCGGACCGCACCTCCATTTCGAGGTCTGGCTCAACGGGGAGAGGACCAATCCGCGCCCGTATCTGCCATAAAAGAAAGGGAGGATGCCGTGTGAAAATACCGGAAGAAATGGAGCGCAGACTGGAGGAAGGCGCTCAGGTACGGGACTTCCTCCAGATGGGAGATTCCCCTGACGCTGTTTTTGTCCATCCGGATGCGGAGTATGGATTTGCTGCGTTTGACGCCCTGCGCCAGCTGACAGAAACCGGTCAGAAAGATTACGCCGCTCTGCTGGATGCGCAGGTAACTGCCATCCGGCAGGATATGTGGGGACTGGAACTGGAGATTACCGGCGTGGACCTGCAGGAGGTCGCACGATTTTATGACGCCTATGAAGCCCATATGGAGGCGGAGCAGGCTATGGGACCGCTGATGTAAAAGAGAGGAGACATGTATGCGGAAAGTAACGATCAGTGTCCAAGTAGACGCCGAAAAACTGCGGGCTATCCAGTTCTATGTGGGGAAGAAGGACTCTTCTCTGGAAGCGGAGCTGGATGACTGCATCACCAAAATCTACGAAAAATATGTTCCCGCTCAGACCAGGGAGTACATTGAGAGCATGGGCGGTGCGGAACGAAAAGCCAGAGCCAATCGCGGCACGGCGAGGGATTCTACAGATAGTGACAACGATGAGCAGTAGGAAAGCGCAGAATGTAAAAGGCCCGCGAGGTCCCCCTTGCGGTTCTGCACTGTTCGGCCCTGTGCGGCCCCGTGTGCGGACTTTCCCACGCCAGTGGCATCCATACCCGCCCAGCCCCTGAAACCGCTGTGTCGCGGCCTGTGCGCCGCGTGTGCGGCAAGAGTGGAAAACGCTGGAGCCGTTGGGACACAGTGGTTACGGGGGAGGAAAACGGTGCGGGATAAAGCGCGGGGGTCACAAGTGCCCTCCCACGCCCCGAACACCGCCCCGCAACAGCGGGTCGGGGACGTTTCCTGAGGGGGTCACTTTTCCGCCCTGGGGGTCACTTCGGGGATTACGGTCGCCGGTAAGCCCTGCCGTTGCGGGAGTTTTCCGGGTTCCAGGCGGGGATTGCCGCAAAATTGCAGTGAAATCGAGGAGGTGAAGTATGCCCAGAGAGAAAATCAAATTTGCCCTGCGCATTAAGCCGGAAACACAGCAGTTGGTCAAGGACCTCTGTCCCCGTGACAACTGCCAGAGTCAGAATGAGTTCATCGAAAAAGCGATCCATTTCTATGCCGGATACATTTCCAGCCGCGACAGCAATGAGTTCCTTGCACCGATCCTGGTGTCAACGCTTGACGGTACACTGAAGGAAAGCGAAACACACATCTGTCGTCTGCTTTTCAAACTGTCGGTTGAGATGGCAATGATGATGAACGTAATGGCCGCAGGTATGGAGATTGGACAGGGTGATCTGGAGCAGCTGCGCGGCCGGTGCATCCAGGAGGTCAAAAAAATGCACGGATGTATTACGTTCGATGATGCGGTGAAATACCAGAATGGCGGGTAAAACTTGCTCAGATTCCTGAATCAAAGACCTCCAACCGGAAGATATTCATTACATCCGCATCTGGACAGCAAAAACGAATATCGCCGGACTTTGATAGAGGTAGTGTCCCGCCGTAGCGCAGGATATCAATGTAAGGAAATGCAACGTGCATCGCCATAGGACACAGTTTTCCACGCTCGGTATCGTAGTCAAAACTGTCTCCAATTTTATGTCCACGGTGACAGCCGCACTCGCCTTTACGGTCTACAAGAGTTATTTTGATGCCTGGTTTTTTCATGGATAATCGCCCCTTTCGGCTTTCTATTATACAAACAATCTACCGGTAAATCAATGGCGGTGAATCATGCCGAGAATTATTTTCAAGTGTCCGCATATCAAGGGCGGTACACAAAAAGCGTCTTCTCATCTAAATAACTATGTGTCTTATGTAGCAACACGGGACGGCGTTGAGTGTATCAAGCCGGAGAAAAACGGCCTGCCTGCAACACAGAAACAAAAAGACTTCATAGAACAGCTTGTCCGGGAATTTCCGTTGAGCAAAGCACTGTTTGAATACGCCGACTATTCCGCCGCTCCTACAGGCGGGAATGCGTCTGCATTTATCACACGGGCGCTGGAGGATAATCTGGACCAGATTGCCAAAAAAGAAAACTATCTGGAATATATTGCCCAGCGTCCTCATGTACAGAAAATGGGTTCACACGGTCTGTTTTCTTTGAATGATGACCCGATTGTTCTGTCTCAGATAGCAAAGACCATCGCAAATCATCCCGGTACGGTATGGATGCCCATTATCTCCCTGCGCCGGGAAGATGCCGCACGGCTTGGCTTTGATAACGCCGCGGCATGGAAAAATCTGCTGACCGCCTACACGTCAGAGATGGCGCGGGCCATGAAAATTCCTGTCGATAAATTTCACTGGTATGCGGCATTCCACGACGAGGGCGGACATCCTCATGTGCATATGGTCTGCTACAGTGATGACCCCAAATCGGGATTCCTCAGCAAAGGCGGCATCGCTCAGATCAAGTCCGGACTGGCGAAGAAAATCTTTGAACAGGATCTGCATGAAATCTATGAAAAGCAGACGCAGCGGAGAAATTTACTAGGGAAGGATGCAGAAGATGTACTGAAAAACCTGATAGAGCAGATGCGGTCCGGTACGCTGGAGAACGAGTATATTGCCCAGCTGATGCTGGAATTGGCGCAGCGGTTGAAAAATACTTCAGGGAAAAAACAGTACGGATATCTCAAAGTGCCGCTGAAAGCTATCGTTGATGAGATTGTGGATCAGCTGGAAAAGGACCCGCGAATTGCAGAAGCGTATAGCCTGTGGTACGATCTTCGGGAGGATGTTCTGAAAACCTATAAAGACGATCTGCCGGAACGTCTGCCGCTGTCAAAACAAAAAGAGTTCAAGAAGATCAAAAACCTTGTTATCCGGGAGGCGGTAAGACTGGGAGATTTGGCAGAGAATCTTGCACATCAGGAGCGGGAGGAGGATGCTTCTGTCCAAAACGTTATCCTGGAAGAAGTTCGCCGGGATTTCCTGCTCCAGTCCGTTACCCGGCTTCTGCATCATATGAGCCATATCTTTCAGGAACAGCCGCCAGCGCCCGCTAAGGGTATCCGCTTCACAGATAAAAAACTGCGGCAGAAAATCCGTGAAAAGAAACTGGCTCAGGGCCATAAAGCGGATGACCATGAGCCTGAGATGTCGCTCTGATTGATCTATAAATCGATCCTGTTGGGAACTGTGTCCCGCAGTTCAGCTTGCTTGCTTGGCGTAGTTCCAATCTATCGGTTTGCCGATGCAGTACCCGCCCATCTTCCGAAGCTCACGAAAACGGTGGACCGTGTAGTGGACATCCACATATTCCTTCTGAACATCCAGAACCAGTTTCTCAATCGACTGATCGGACACCTGGCTGTGACCTGTTTGATGTAAGCGTCCTGCTCAGTCTCGGTCAGAGTACCGTTTAATACAACAATCTGCATAAGTCCATCAACCTCCGAGGTGCCATTATACCGAAGGATGATGTAAAAAGCAAGGAACGAGGTGATAGAAAATTTCGTACATACACTTTACAGAGGAGCAGAAATACCGTGCCAATCAGGTTGATTTGGAACAGTTTCTGCTGTGTCAGGGAGAGAAACTGCTCCCATCGGGACGTGAAAAACGTCTGGCCAGCGACCACAGCGTAACCGTCCGCGGAAACCGCTGGTACGACCATGCCGCTGAGCAAGGCGGCGGACCGGTCTCTTTCCTTCAGAAATTTTATCGGCTGAGTTATCCGGAGGCCGTCACACGCCTGCTGAGTGGAGAGCAGGGAGTAAGATACGATTCCACTCAGCAGGACCGGCAGCAGGAGAAGAAATCATTCGAACTGCCGCCAGCCAGCAAAACCATGCGCAGGATGTATGCTTATCTGCTTCAGCAAAGATTGATTGGTCGGGAAGTGCTGGATACATTTGTCAGAGTCAAGCTGATTTATGAGAGCGCCGAGCCGTCGAAAGACGGCAGCAAAGAATATCACAACGCCGTGTTCATTGGGAAAGATGAACACGGCGTTGCCCGTCATGCGCACAAACGAGGTTTGTATACACTCGGTCCGGGATTCAAGAGAAATGCCGCCGGATGTGATCCACGGTATAGTTTCCACCATATCGGAACCAGTGACCGGCTCTATGTATTTGAAGCGCCCATTGATCTGCTGTCCTTTGTTACACTCTATCCCAGTAACTGGCAGCAGCATAGTTATGTCGCCCTCTGCGGTACATCCAGTCATGCAATGCTCTGGATGCTGGAACAAAATGCAGCGTTAAAAAAGGTCCTTCTCTGTCTGGATCACGATGAAGCCGGTATTGAGGCTGCTGGCCGGTTGGCAGAGCTTTTGCAGAAAAAGGAATATTCTGTCTGGCCTCGTCCCCCTGATTGGAAGGATTGGAACGAAGCATTAAAAGTCCGAAGAGGTATCGCCGCCGAACCAGCGGAAGAACATCCTCAGCTGCTGGTGGCTGGTCCGATCTGTGAGGAAATCGGATACCGTTCTGCATCGGCAGATCCCAATAAAGCGGCAGCGCAAATACTTGCACTTTTGCAGCGTTATCAGGACAGTCTGCATGGGGGATGTCTGGACTTTGCAATGGAGAAAATATCCTGTGCCGCGGCGCTGGCTCTTGCCGCTGCCCAGCGAGAACTCCGGCAGCTGGGAGAGGATACTACACCGCAGCATATGGGAAAACTGCTGCTGGAACGTATTCAGCCACACCAGAATAGAAGTGCATTACACAACCGGTTTGTTGAAATCAGCACGGATTTCCAGTGTGTAATAGCGAAGAACAATGCTGCCGGTATCCGTACCCAGGAGGACAAGTTACAGTTGGCAGACGCCTGGCTGAATCTGGCCGCATCCTGCGCGAAGGTGCCGGTCAAATACGAGGCAGAGCAGCTGAAACAGCAACAAAAACAAGAGAAATCTATATCAATGACAATGGGGTGAGGTGACTATGCAGCCACAAATAATTCTATTGATTGTCATAGCGGGGTCTATGCTGCTGTTGATTGGAGCGGTTAGGTTTTTCTCTAACCAGAAAGCGTTGGACGGGATCAAGAGCAAAACGGTAGGCGACGGACAGCACGGAACGGCCCGGTGGGCTACGCCGAAAGAAATCCAGAAAACTTATGCGCATATCCCCTTCCGACCAGCGGAATGGAGGGCAGGGAAAAACCTTCCCAAAGCGCAGGGACTCGTGCTTGGGTCTGAAGGCGCCAAAAATAAAGTAACCGCATTAGTGGACAGTGATGACATCCATTGCCTGATGATCGGCGCCAGCGGTGTTGGTAAAACCGCTTTCTTTCTATACCCAAATTTGGAGTATGCCTGCGCCAGCGGCATGAGTTATTTGGCATTGGATACAAAGGGCGATCTTGCCCGGAACTACGGAACCATTGCCAAAGACTGCTATGGATATCAGGTATCGGTGATTGACTTGCGGAATCCGACAAGGTCCGATGGAAACAACTTCCTTGCATTGGTAAACCGGTATATGGATATCACGCAGAAGGAGCCAACCAACGTAGCAGCCAGAGCAAAGGCAGAAAAATATGCGAAGATTTTATCCAAAACTATTATCAACCCCAGCGGTGACGATGCGAATTACGGACAAAACTCGTTCTTTTACGATGCGGCAGAAGGGCTTCTGACATCCGTGATTCTTCTTCTGGCAGAGTTCCTTCCACCGAAAGAAATCGATGGAGAGCTGCAGGAGCGCAGACATATCGTCTCCGTTTTCAAATTGGTGCAGGACCTGTTAGAACCATCCCAGGTGAAGGGCAAAAGCCAGTTTCAACTGCTGATGGGGAAGCTGCCGTCTGAACACAAAGCCAGATGGTTTGCCGGAGCTGCACTCAATTCCGCTGAACAGGCGATGGCATCTGTACTCTCGACCGTGCTGTCACGATTGAACACATTTCTTGACAGTGAACTGGAGCAGGTACTCTGCTTCGACAGCGATATGGATGCGGAGAGCTTTGCCAGCCACAAATCTGCCATTTTCCTGATCCTGCCTGAAGAAGACCCAAGCAAAAACTTTATGGCTGGTTTAATGATCCAGAACCTGAGCCGGGAACTTTTCGCTGTGGCGGATGAGAATGGCGGCAAGCTGAAGAACCGTGTAGTGCTGTTCTGCGATGAGTTAGGTACCATGCCGCCCTTTGATATTTTGCCGCTGTTCTCCGCCGGCCGGTCCAGAAAATTGATGTTGGTTCCTATCATTCAAAGTCTGGCACAGCTGGAGAAAAACTACGGAAAAGAAGGTGCGGAAATCATAGTAGACAATACGCAGGTTACGATCTTTGGCGGTTTTGCGCCGCAAAGTCAAACTGCGGAAACGCTGTCTAAAGCACTGGGCAGCCGTACCGTAATGAGTGGTTCTGTCAGCAAAGGGAAGAACGAAACAAGTCAATCACTGCAAATGGTGGAGCGTCCGCTTATGACACCGGACGAACTGAAATCTATCCCAAAAGGGGAATTTGTCGTGATGAAAACCGGAACACATCCCATGCGGACAAGGCTGCGGTTGTTTCTGGATTGGGGAATTACTTTCGGAGAAGCATACCAGACGCCGGAACGCGCCCAACGGAGAGTGTACTATGCAGACCGCCGGGAGTTGGAGGCCGCCATCATCCAGCGGTATCAGCCTGAGCTGGAGGACATCCCGTCGTCTCCCAAGCCATCTGTAGCCAATACTATGCGCCGTACTGGTACCTTGCGCAGAGATGGACCGCCGCCAGATGCCGACTCCCGCAAGGCATCCTTCCGGCCCTGATGAGGTGGTGAATGTATGGGTTATTTTGACTCAATCTATGCTTCCGATCTGAACCACAGGGCGAGGTCTGTCTATATGTATCTCAAGGACCACGCAGACAAGGATGGCCAGTGCTGGCCGGGGATCAAGACCATTGCGGCTGACTTAAATATTTCCGTTTCTACTGTCCGGCGAGCATTAAATGACTTGTGTAGGGCAGGGTTTATTTCCAAAACATACCGTTGGCGAGAGAATGGTAGTTACTCTTCTAATTTGTACCAACTTCTATAACAATGTCAAAATTTGCAGCAGACGCACTCCGCCTGGAGGGGAGTGCGTCTGCTTCTTGACAGTAGGGGGCTGTCATGGTGCAACCTCCAGAAGTACCCACTTTAAGAGCTTTATCCCAGAGGAAGAAACATCAAAATAACACTACTATGCAGTAATCCAGCCGCCGCCGTCAGCAAACACGTTCTGCCCAATCATCCAACGGCTGTCATCGCTGGCCAGGAACAGGACGCCATCTCCGGGCTGTACACTGCCGGAGCCGATTTCCTCAACAGAAGCAAAATCATCACTGTTGGTTACTGCCATAATTACAGGAGAGGCGTGTCCGGTGCCTCACTTGATCGGGAATGGCTTGTGTTGAATGTTGTCTTTTTCATCAATCGTAAAAGCTGCCATGAAATTGCCGCCCATTATGTTGTCGATTTCACGCTGCATACCGGTATCCTTTGCCACTAACAGTTGCTTATGGATCTCCATTTCAAATTTGTAGAATGGATAGTCGCAGCCCATAAATACTTTATCCGAGCAGGTTGCCAGCGCACGCCTTACGGCGGCATAGGAGCAAATTGCCGTGTCAAGATACACATTCGGCGACCGCTTTGCCACGTCGGCCGCATATCTGGTGGACATGACCTCCCCCATATGCGCCATCTGAATCAGAACATGCGGGAAGCAACGGCCCAGCCACTCAAACATAGAGGGATGGCTCCGGAAATCCTCACCGGCACAGTGGATGACCGCATAGGAACTCCGCTCTTCCAGAATCTCAAAGATCGGCCGCAGCATCACATCGTCTGCAACGCAGAAATTGGAGAAATAGGGGTGCAGCTTCACGCCCTGGAAGTGCAGTTCATCCAGGCAGTACAGCAGCTGTTCGGCGCAGTCCTTCTCCCCAGGCCCCACATAAGCCAGCGGGAACATCCGGTCCCGGTACGGCGCGATGGCATCCGCCAGCCGTTTCTGGTCGTCCAGGCCCGCCCCATATGTGAAGCAGACGATTTTATCAATGCCGTTCTCATCCATAGAACGGATGACATTTTCCACCTTGGCCATCTCGTTTTCGCTGTCTCTCACAGCAATATGGACATGAGTGTCAATACGCATTTCCGCACGCCTCCCTATTTGCTGATACGCAGAACATCCTCTCCGGGTTGGACGGAACCGGAACCGACTTCCGCAACAGAGGCAAAATCGTCGCTGTTGGTTACTGCCATGATGACTGTGGCGGCGTGTCCGGCGGCACGGATTTTATCCAGATCCATTGTCAGCAACAGATCGCCCTTTTTCACAGTCTGCCCAACCTTGACCGTATTGCTGAAGCCGTCGCCGTTCATATCCACCGTATCCACACCCACATGGATCAAAATTTCCATACCGCCTGCTTCCAGGCCGATGGCATGAAGTGTATCGGTGAGCTGAGAGACTTTGCTGTCAATAGGGGCATAGACCTTGCCCTCGCTGGGTTCCACACCGCAGCAGGTTCCCATAATCCCCTGTGAAAACATCTCGTCAGGGATCTTTTTCATTGGCACATACTCTCCCTTTGCCGCTGCGCCCAGTGTTGCCGGAAACTGGATAGAAGCGGGAGCCGTTTGCTCTTTTCCCTTAAAAATACCAAACAAACCCATAACAAAATACCTCCTCAATCACTTTTCATGTTTTAATACAACTACGGCGTCACCAGAAACCGGGGCCATTTCTAAGGACGCCATGTTTTCTTTGACCTCCAGCGCTAACGGGATCACCGCGCCGTTTTCCAAATCCAACGCAGAAGCAGTATAGCCATGCCAGCAGCCGTTCAATGTAAGCGGCGCGCTGGTGGGCATATACAGCAGAACCTCCTGCTCTGTTCGAGCGGCACGGATCAAATCGCTGTACTCTGCCAAAATTTCCTGGCAGGGCTGCAAAGCGGTAATGCCATGTTCCTCAAAGTAGTTTTTAGCAAAAGCATAGTCCACCGCGCCGGGAAATTGCAGCGCCATCTCATGGGGAAGCGCTTGTAAAAAGCCCTCTCCCGCAATAGGATTCTTCGGCATTCCAGGCTTCCACCAGTTCCACACGCCGTGGGCTCCGTAGGTAATGCCGGCGCTGGCTCCAGCCAGCAGGCTGTTCCACAGGGCGCTGCGTACCTCCGGACGGCGGAAGCGTCCATATGCTTTGTGGCTGTATCCCATCTGCTCATAGCATGGCTCGCTGTTAATGACCGGATGTCTGGGCGTCCGGTTCGCGAAATGCTCCGCCAGTGTGTGACACATTGCCTGCGCCGCGATACTGTGGCCGGATTGGTAAAAGTACAAATCCGCACGCTCTCCAAACTCCTGGGGCAGTCCGTCATAGCGGCCCTTGATGTGATAAGCCTTCAGCGCTTGGGGAGCATACTGCTCTACCAGGTCTGCCGTCAGACGGTAGCGGGCAATAGACGCCTCGCTGTCAAAACCGGTATCGCCGCTGATGATATAGACGGGTTCAAACTGATGAAAGCTCTCGCAGATGGTACGGACAATTGGCTCAACCCGCTCCTCTGGTATGATGTTTCCGCTATAAATCTTGCTGGCCCATGTGTCCGGCACATAGTTGCACCACATCACTACCAGCGCCAGTGTAAACCCGCGGTCCACAGCGGCCTGGCACATCTCCTGGGCATGGCGAAAATAGCTCTCTTGAATTGTGGAGAAATCATACTGCATTCCGTCAATGACAGGAAATGGATGCCGGTCCAGCAGGGTTCCACAGCGGTCCCACTGGGGAAGGGCATTGATTTGCAGCACATTGAATCCCTGCCTGGCCCGTGTATCCAGATACTCGATCCACTCCGCATCGCTGATGTTTGTAAACGCGCTCCAGCAGGTGTCGGCCAACCAGAAGAAATGCTTCCCATCCCGCAGAAGATGGGTGCGGTCCTCAGAAACTTGCAAACGCATTGTCCGGCCCTCCTCAGCTCAAATCTTCACCGTTGGTAGCAATAACCTTCTTATACCAGAAAAAGCTGTCCTTGCGGCGGCGCTCCAAAGTACCGTTTCCATCATTGTCTTTGTCTACATAAATGAAGCCATACCGTTTTTTCATCTCGCCGGTAGACGCGCTTACCAGGTCAATGGGACCCCACATGGTATAGCCCAGCAGCGGCACGCCGTCCTCACTGACAGCTTTCCCCATTGCCTCGATGTGGGCGCGCAAATAATCGATCCGGTAATTGTCGTGGATGGAGCCGTCCTCCTCCACCTTATCTGCCGCGCCCAGGCCGTTCTCTACAATAAACAGCGGCTTTTGATAGCGGTCATAGAGCGTGTTAAGCGTGATGCGCAGGCCAACCGGATCAATCTGCCAGCCCCACTCGCTGGCTTTCAAATAGGGATTGAGCAGGGAGAAAATGGCGGCATTGCCGGGTTTGCGGTATTTGGCAACTGTTTCCGGGTCAGCGGAAGCGCTGCGGGAGGCGTAGTAACTGAAGCTGATGAAGTCCACAGTCCCTTCTTTCATGACAGCAAGGTCCTCTTCGGTGCAGTCGAGCCGGATACCCTCCCGCTCCATACGCTTCCAGGCCCAAATGGGATACGCGCCCCGCACCTGTGCGTCGGTGAAGAAATAGTTGTCCCGATCTGCCTCCATAGCGGTATACACATCGTCCGGATTGCAGGTAAAGGGATAATACTGCCCCGCTGCCAGCATACAGCCAACCATACAGTCCGGCATGATCTCGTGGGCCAGCTTCACGGCTTTGGCGCTGGCAACCAGCTCATAATGGGCGGCACGGTATTTGATTTCAGTTTCGTTTTCTCCGTCTTCAAACACCAGTCCCGCACCCATAAAGGACATATGCAGCAGCATATTGATTTCATTAAAGGTCAACCAATACTTTACCTTGCCGCGATAGCGGTTGAAAATAGCGGAGCAGAATTTCAGATACGCCTCGATCATCCGCCGGTCCTTCCATCCGCCGTATTTTTTAATCAGCTCCACCGGCGTGTCAAAATGGCAGATGGTCACCAGCGGCTCAATGCCGTATTTCAGGCACTCGTCAATCAGGCTCTCATAAAATGCCAGACCAGCCTCGCTGGGAATATCATCGTCGCCATTAGGCAGGATACGGGTCCAGGCGATGGAAAAACGATAGACCTTGAATCCCATCTCGGCAAACAGGGCAATATCTTCTTTGTAATGGTGGTACATATCAATCGCTTCATGGGCCGGATAGGTGTAGGCCGGATCGCAGGCGAGCATTTTCATCTGTCCTCTGGCTACCTTCATCCGATCCGGGCCGAAAGGGACTACGTCTACACTGCTCAGACCGCGTCCGCCCTCCTGATACGCACCCTCGCACTGGTTGGCAGCCGTCGCGCCGCCCCAAAGGAAGTTGTCAGGAAATTTACTCATCGTCATTCCTCCAAATTGTTTTTCTCAGAGACACAGCCGTGTTGAAATGACGGCTGTGTCCCGTGTTTTTTACTCCAAGCCTATGTATAAAAGAATTACTTTGCCGCTTCTTCTTTTTTGCACATGACAAAAGTAATTCCGAGCGCCAGCACAAAGGCCAGAATTGTACCGGCCAAAATGACCCACACGCTGTACAATCCGGTGCCGCCAGCGTCAATATAACCGGGCAGGCCAAACAACCCCAGGCCACCGGGGATATAGCGCTTCGCTCCTAATGCTCCAACGAGAGCGCCGGCAATACAGGAGGCTACGCAGGCCGCCGCAAAGGGCTTTTTCTTCGGGAGGTTTACGCCGTAGATAACAGGCTCTGTAATACCAAAGATACAGGAAATAAAGGCTGGGATACTGATCTTTTTCAGTTTTTGGTCCTTTGTTGTCAAAATGATTGCCAGGACCGCTCCGGCCTGGGCGAAGGGAGTGGCAAAGGTTCCGGGCATGATAAAGTCATAACCCAGGTTGGCAACGTTGATATATCCCAGAGGAATGAGCGATCAGTGGAAACCGAAGATAACCAGCACCTGCCAGAACGCACCAACCAACGCACAGCCCAATGTAGCGCCAATGACCGGAATGTTGAACAGTGTTTCGAAGACAAGGGTCAAAATACCGCAGATGATCCCGGAAACCGGCCCGATAATGAGATAGGTCAGTGTAGACATAATCAACAAAACGCATACGGGGGTGATAAAATTCTTGATCATGTCAGATAAATGATTGTTCAGCCATCTCTCTACTTTGGAACCGAGCAGACAGCACAGTACGATAGGGATAACAGAGGAGGTATAACCGGAAGCCGGGAAAATGACGGGAATCCCAAAGAACGTAGTATAGAAACTCATCTCAAAGGCTGTCCCGGTCAGAACCGTGCCTAATGCTTCACCGCCCTTCAGCGCGACCATAGTGGGATAACACAGAGAAATACCCATCGCCATACCAGTAAATTCGTTCATCTCACTACCTGGTACTGGCCGTTGGCCTGCATGACCTTGATCACGCCGTCAGTCTGGTTGAGGATATCGGTGTTGGCCTTGCTCTTGTCCTTCAGCTTGAAGCGCAGACGGGTGACGCAGTGGGTAATGCTGCCAATGTTCTGTTTGCCGCCCACATTCTGAATGATAATGCGGGCTAATCCATCGTATTTGCTCGCCATGCTTTTCCCTCTTTTCGTTTTATTCCGCCACTTGCAACCAACTCCCGGACAGCGGTCCCGGCGGTATGTCCTTGAGACAGCGTCATTATACCATCACAAAAGAAAAACAACTGGCAAAGCGCAATAGAGAAAAAATTCTTGTATAAACCGCCCAGTTTCCTGCCATTACTTTTGTCAAACAGCAACAGATAGCAATAACGCCCCTCTATAAATTTAGTAAAAAATTAACTGAATTTATAGAGGGGCGCTGTTAGTCGTATTCATCAAAAGGTGAGTTTAAATTAAGCACCGTCCTTCGTATCAGAATCCTGGGCTGCACCATAATGTGTACCGTCTCCGGCATCTTCAACTGAATCCGTTCATGCAGACGGTTGACCGCCAGCGCTCCCATACGCTCCTTTTGCACACTCATAGTAGTCAAAGGAACTGCCGACATCTGGGCAATAGTGGAGTCATCGAATCCAATGACGGAAACATCCTGCGGAATGCGCAGGCCGCATTCCATCATAGCACGGCAGCAACCAACTGCGATACTGTCATTGTCTGCAAAAAACGCAGTAGGGAGAACTGTATTTTTCGACAAATAGGCACGCATATCTGCCGCAGCTTTTTCCGGTGTATTCCCAACGGGCACGATCCGCCGCGCTGAGTCTTTTGACGCAGGTTCTGGCAATCGCCGGCACCCCATTAAATACCCGTCGCGCCGGCGCTGAAAATTGCGAATCTCAACATTGCTATGCAGGTACCCCAATCGCGTATGGCCACAATCTATCAAATATTGTACTGCATTGCGTGCGCCATATCGATTATCAATCCCGATCAGATCGTAGTGATCCGATGGAAAAAAGTTGTCCAAAAGTACAATCGGCGTGGTAATCTCCGAAAATAAATCTAAATCTGTGCTATGCATCTCTGTAGCCAAAAGTATAAGCCCATCGCTTTTAAGGCTGCGAATACTGTGTAGCTGTTCCTGATGATTCTGGCTGCCATAAAAATACGATATTGACAAATGATATCCCAACACAGTCGCTTGATTTGCAACACCTTCTGTCAACTGTTCAAAAAACGGGGTGTCGGAAAAGACCTTTCCATGCCGTTTGTAAATCACTAATTGAAGCATACCTGTTTTGTGTTTCGGCAAGCGGTCGTCTATTATGTATCCCATTTGAGCAGCGGTTTCCAATACCTTGGCTCTTGTCGCTTCACTGACGCCGGAACGCCCGCGGAGCGCCAGTGAAACCGCAGCCGCTGACAATCCTAATTTCTGCGCAATTTCCTTTGCTGTTGCAGCCATACTCATATTCTCCTCATTTTAAGTGGACGAAAATTCCTAGTCACATTTTAGCGTGGATACTTCTTTTTGTCAAGATCTATTTACTTAATTATTTAGTAAATTTTCTATACAATGTAACCGACCTTTGTGTAAGATATGCAAATTCAATTTATTGAAACTGTTACAATGCAAGAATTAATTTGCATTCGTTTCTGCAAAGAAATGCGATGGTGAAACCCATGTTATACTGTACTCACACGGAACGTAGCAAGGAGAGGGGGATGAGATGGTACTACCAGCATTTCACTTAACCAACGCAGCAAAAAAGCAAGCAACCGGAATATTTGACAGCAATTAAGGAGGAGATTTTATGGCAAAGAAAAATTATGACGAACTGGCGCAGAACATTGTCCGGGAAATCGGTGGGGCAGATAACATCATCTCGGTACTGCACTGTGTGACCCGCCTACGTTTCAAGCTCAAAGACGAAAGCAAGGCCAACACCGACAGCGTCAAGCAAATCAAGGGCGTTGCAGGCGTTGTACAGTCAGGCGGCCAGTATCAGGTCGTGATTGGTACGGATGTGGATGACGCCTATCAGGCTGTGGGCCGCATCCCCGGCGTTTCCTTGGGTGGAGAAGGCGCGGTAAAGGTGTCAACAGCTCCGGCCGAAGCCGAAAAGAAAAGTCCGCTGAATGCGGTTATAGATCTGGTTTCCGGTATATTCATGCCGGTTATGCCTGCAATGGCGGCAGGCGGTTTGCTCAAGGCGCTCTGTGCCATGCTAACCAATTTTGGCCTGCTCAGCACAGAGAGTACGACGTATATCATTCTCTATGCCCTGGGCGATGCGGTTCTGTACTTCCTTCCCATTCTGCTTGGCGCCAGTGCAGCCAAAAAAGTGGGGGTAAATCCCTACTTGGGTATGTTCGTCGGCGCGGTATTCGTCTATCCTACTATCACAGCTCTCAAGCAGAGCGGCGACCCGGTTACATTCTTAAACATCCCTGTTACCCTGATCAATTATCCACAGACAGTTCTGCCAATTATCGTAGCCTGCCTGCTGATGGGCTATGTGGATAAAGGGCTTCGCAAAATTATGCCGAAGGTAATTGCGAAAATTTTTGTGCCAGTTCTTGACATACTGATTACGGTTCCGGTTTCTCTCATTGTGATCGGCCCCGTCACCGATGTCATTGGTAACGGAATCGCTAATGCGGTTTCTTCGCTGATGACTGTCGCCCCGCCTGTAACCGGCTTTGTTGTTGGCGCGCTTTGGTCCCTGATGATTATGCTCGGTATGCACCTGCCGTTGGTTATGATTGAAGTAAACACGCTGATGACAACCGGCCATATGATGATGCTGCCCGTCACTTTCCCTTGTACCTTCGCGCATACCGGCGCAGCTCTCGGCGTTGCTCTGCGTACCAAGAACAAGGATCTGAAGGACATTGGCATGTCTGCGTTTCTCTCCGGACTTTTGGGCAATGTGTCTGAGCCTGCCATCTACGGTGTCAACCTGAAATATAAGCGTCCGTTTATCTGCGCCTGCCTTTTTACCGGTATCGGCGGCGCCATTACTGCGATTGCCGGCGCTGACTGTATCATCAATATGGGTTCTATCAGCATCTACACGCTGGCTGCCTTTACGACCATGCTGCCCGGCGGTATCGGAATCCTGATCGGCGTACTGGTTGGCTTCTTTGGGAGCGCAATTGCTTCCTATGTTACCTTTAATGATAAGATGATTAAAGATTAAGCTTTTGCGAGTTTGTAAGGAGGACTATGTATGTCTCAATATAAGACCTACACCGAATTGACGGATTTCGGGCCGTATATCACAAAGCTCATCCTGGAGCTGCCCTGTCAGGTCAAAGAACATGAACTCACAACAAATACATTTCATGTCTATGCCGAAAGCAGGGAAGCAGATGGTTCGATTGTGATTCGGAAAGATCGGAAAACTGGATTCGAGACACAGCTGAAAGGCTATCCGCAAATTCTTGCCGCCTATCCCTGTGACAGCGATGGAAGGCGTACACGCTCTGGAAGCTTTGCCGCGCTGGAGCTTTGCGAGGAATATCTGAATAAGCGTGTAGCCGGGAATGTTATGGCCAGCAGGTGGCTGGAAAACTTCTACCGCATTACCCAACTCCAAGATCTCCCCGGCCAGGAAAACGGCAGTGCAGTAAACGGGCTTGTTTTTGATACCTGTTCTGGAGACGTATGCCCACAGCTGGCAGGATGGCAGGACGGTATCAGCAAGCATCCTACACTCCCGCTGCAATATGGTTATTTTACGCCTGACTGTTCGGAAAAGGCTCCTCTGGTTGTCTGGCTACACGGCGCCGGAGAAGGCGGAAATACGGTCAAAATTGCTTATACCGGCAATAAAGTGACCGCAATTTCAGCCCCCGATATCCAAAAAAAATTGGGTGGCGCGGCATGGGTCTTGGTCCCGCAATGTCCTACAGTCTGGATGGACGACGGTGTGGAGCAGCTGGGACGCTCTAACCGGAGTATCTACACAGAACCTCTGAAGGCGCTTATTGACGAGTTTATTGCACAGCATAAGGAACTAATTGATGAGAAACGTATCTACATTGGCGGTCTGTCAAACGGCGGATTTATGACGGTTCGTATGCTGTTGGATTATCCCGGCTTTTTTGCGGGAGCGATTGCGGTATGTACGCCATTCTTTGTGGAAAATATCACCGAACAGGTGGCTCAAACATTGAAAACTGTTCCTTTATGGCTTGTTCACTGCAAAAAAGATTCTATTGTGCTGCCTATGGAAACCGCAATTCCACTCTATCAGAGGCTGAAAGCAGCTGGTGCAGAAAACATACATTTTACACTGTTTGATCGCGTGATTGATTTGTCAGGCAGGTATCGGGAGCCGGACGGAAGATCGCGTGAATCATTCGGACACGGCGTTTGGATTCATGCGTATAACGACGACTGTACCGTCGATTGGGACGGCATGCGCGTGCTGGAGCAAGGACTGCCGGTGACTATGTGGGAATGGCTGGGGTGTCAGTCAAAGTAATGGATCATTTTGATAAAGGAGAGTAAGTATGCAACCTATCAAGCTGGGTTTTGCCCCCACCCGGCGCAGTATCTTTTCCGCGCCGGATGCAGTGAAGTACCGAGGTCTCACGGCAGACCGGCTCCGGGAGCTGGGTGTAGACTTTGTGGATATTGACGATATCAACGAGGAAGGTCTGCTCTACAGCGAGGATGACCGTCTGAGAATCCTGGAAAAATTCAAAGCCGCCGGTGTGGACGGCCTGATGCTGCCCCACTGCAATTTCGGCACAGAGTATCTCTGCGCACGGCTGGCCAAAGATTTAGGCGTACCGGTTCTGCTTTGGGGACCGCTGGATGAGCGGCCTGAGCCGGACGGCTCCCGCCTGCGGGATACGCAGTGCGGCCTGTTTGCCACCGGCAAAGTCCTGCGGCGGTTCCAGGTTCCGTTTACCTACCTGACCAACTGCCGGTTGAGTGACCCGGTATTTGAGCGGGGCGTGAAGGATTTTCTGGCGGTTTGCCGAGTCGTAAAGACCTTCCGAAATATTCGCATCCTGCAAATCGGTCCCCGTCCCTTTGACTTCTGGTCTACGATGTGTAACGAGGGGGAGCTGTTGGAACGCTTCAATATCCAGCTGTCCCCCGTACCTCTGCCGGAACTGACAGCAGAGGTGAAAAAAGCCGTCGCAGATGAGGACGATGTTCAAAAAACCATTGCCTACTGTCGGGAACATATGGAGATCAATGTCACAGACGAACAGCTGACCAATGTGGCGGGACTGGCTGTGGCGATGGAACGCCTGATGGAGAAATACCACTGCAATGCAGGGGCAATCCAATGCTGGAACGCACTACAAGGAGAGCTGGGAATCATGCCCTGCGCCGCCAATGCGCTGCTCAATGACAAGGGCATCCCGGTTGTCTGCGAAACAGACATCCACGGCGCGATTACCGCTCTCATGGTGGAAGCTGCCTCCAACGATGGAACCCGCGGATTTTTTGCGGACTGGACCATTCGGCACCCGGATATCGAAAACGGCGAGCTGCTCCAGCACTGCGGCCCCTGGCCCCTGAGCGTGGCGGGGTGCAAGCCCTGTATTACCTATCCGCTGGCTTTCGACTATCCCGGCGCGATCACCGCTGAGGCCAAGCACGGCGATCTGACCTTGGCCCGCTTTGATGGGGACAACGGCGAATATTCTCTGCTATTGGGCAACGCGAAGGGCGTGGACGGGCCGAAGGGCATGGGGACCTACCTCTGGGTGGAGGTGGACAACATCAAGCGTCTGGAAGCCAAAATTGTGGAGGGACCCTATATCCACCACTGCGTGGGCATCCATAAGGACGTGGTTCCGGTGTTGTACGAAGCCTGTAAGTATATCGGTGTGAAGCCCGATCTCTACGACCCCATTGAAGAAAATGTGAAAGCGTATTTGAGAGGTGAATGATATGAACGAACTGAAGGCAATGTCCTACGACCTGCGCCGGGACGTGGTGGACATGATCATTTCCGGCAAAGGCGGGCACATCGGCGGCGATATGTCCATGATGGATATTCTGGTGACGCTGTATTTTAAGGTGATGAACATCTCCCCGGAAAACCAGGACGACCCCAACCGGGACCGCTTTATTCTCAGCAAAGGCCACAGTGTAGAGACTTTGTATGCTGTGCTGGCAAAGAAAGGCTTTTTCCCGATGGAAGAAGTTATCTCCCAGTTTTCCAAATTTGGTTCCCCCTATATCGGGCACCCCAACAATAAGCTGCCAGGGATTGAAATGAACTCCGGTTCTTTAGGGCACGGCCTTCCGGTAGCGGTCGGTATGGCCCTGGCAGGGAAGCAGGACGGCAGGAATTATCGTGTCTATACCATCATGGGCGACGGCGAACTGGCGGAGGGTTCTGTATGGGAAGGGGCTATGAGCGCCGCTCACTACAAATTGGACAACCTGTGCGCCGTAGTGGACCGCAACCGTTTACAGATTTCCGGTTCCACAGAGGAGGTGATGCACCACGATGATTTGCAGGCCCGTTTTGAAGCCTTCGGCTGGCATGTCATCCAAGTGGACGGCCACGACTATGACGCCCTTGTCGCATCGTTTGAGAAGGCGAAGCATACAAAGGGCCAACCCACCATGCTGATTGCCAATACCGTCAAGGGCTGCGGCTCTGCTGTTATGGAGAATAAGGCCGGTTGGCATCACCATGTACCCAATCAGGAGGAATACGAACAGATCCTGTCTGATTTCAACGCAAGAAAGGAGACTGCCCTTCATGAATAAGATTCCGAACCGTCAGGCCATCTGTGAAACACTGATGGAACATGCCAGGAGTGACAAAAGTATTACAGTATTGTGCAGCGATTCCCGCGGCTCTGCGTCCCTTGCTCCGTTTTTCAGCAGCTTCCCAGAACAGTCCGTAGAAGTAGGCATCGCCGAGCAGAATCTGGTGAGTATCGCCGCGGGTATGGCAAGCTGCGGCAAAAAGCCATGGTGTGCATCCCCAGCCAGCTTTGTTTCCACACGCAGCTATGAGCAGTGCAAGGTAGATGTGGCTTATTCCAGAACTAATGTAAAGATTATAGGCATCTCCGGCGGCGTCAGCTATGGGGCGTTGGGAATGAGCCACCACTCTGCCCAGGATATTGCGGCTATGAGCGCCATTCCCAATATGCGGGTCTATCTGCCCAGCGACCGGCATCAGACAAAGCAGCTGGTGGAGGCGCTGCTTCAGGATGAGCAGGGCGCGTACATACGGGTAGGCCGGAACCCGGTAGAGGACATTTACAGCGAGGACAACTGTCCTTTCACAAAGGACAAGGCTGCCGTATTGTTGGAAGGAACCGATGTATTGCTGGTTGCCTGCGGCGAGATGGTCAGGCCGTCTCTGGAAGCGGCTGAACTGCTGAAAAAAGAGGGCGTTTCTGCCGCTGTGTTGGATATGTACTGCCTGAAGCCTTTTGACAAGGAGACGCTTCTTTGCTGTGCGGAGAAAGTAAAGGCAGTCATCGCTGTGGAGGAACACGCTCCTACTGGCGGACTCGGCAGCATGACAGCCCAGGCAGTATCCGAACACTGTCCCCGGAAGGTCAAGTGCCTTGCTTTGCCGGATGCGCCGGTGATTACCGGAACATCGCAGGAGGTTTTTGACCACTATGGGCTGAATGCGGAGGGTATTGCTAATACAGTTCGGGAGCTGTTGGCATGAGCAGGTATATTCTGGCCGTGGACCAGTCTACACAAGGGACGAAGGGACTTCTGTTTGATGAAAACGGCGTCTTGGCAGCACGGGCAGACCGGCTCCACCGGCAGATCGTGAATGATAAGGGATGGGTGGAACACGACCCAATAGAGATATTGAAGAATACTGTAACTGTTTGCAGCGACGTACTGGCAAAAGCCAGTGTAGACGGCGGCAGTGTTGTGGCACTAGGGATATCCAACCAGCGTGAAACCGCCATGATGTGGGACAAGGCTACCGGACGGCCTGTTTACAACGCCGTTGTCTGGCAGTGTGCCCGGGCAGCAGAGATTTGTGAGCGATCAGAGATTACCGGACAGGCAGAAAACATTCGGTACAAGACCGGATTAAATCTATCGCCCTATTTTCCCGCCGCTAAGCTGTGCTGGCTGATGGAGAATGTTCCGGAGGCAGAAGCGCTGGCGGCAAAGGGCCGGTTGGCCTGCGGCACAATGGACAGCTGGCTGGTGTACTGCTTGACCGGAAATCATATGACGGACTACTCCAATGCAAGCCGCACGCAGTTGTTTAACATCATGGAACTATGCTGGGATCAGGAACTGTGCGCATTATTTTCGGTCCCGATAGAAAGTCTGCCGCAGGTATGTATGTCGGATGCAGCTTTTGGGAAGACAGACCTACAGGGACTTCTTCCTCATCCGGTGGAAATCCACGGTGTATTGGGAGACAGTCACGGCGCACTGTTTGGGCAGGACTGCCGGAAGCCGGGACAAATGAAAGCGACCTATGGCACCGGCTCGTCTGTTATGATGCACATCGGCAGTAAACCACAATTCTCCAATTCCGGTCTTGTGACCAGCTTAGCCTGGGGGATCAACGGAAAAGTAGAATATGTTTTTGAAGGCAACCTGAATTATACCGGCGCGGTGATGACTTGGCTGCGGGAAGATGTGGGGCTGATCCGTACAGATGCCGAAGCGACAGAATTAGCCTATAAAGCCAACCCGAAAGACCGAACCTATTTTGTCCCCGCTTTTACCGGGCTTGGCGCACCGTACTGGGACAGCCGTGCATCTGGACTGCTGACCGGCGTCACCCGCACAACCGGGCGGGCCGAAATTGTGAAAGCATGTCTGGAGTGTATTGCGTACCAGATCACGGACTTGATTGAACTGATGCGGCAGGACTCCGGTATTTCGGTAGAAGCGCTTCGTGTAGATGGCGGCCCCACTGCCAGCGAATATCTGATGCAGTTCCAAAGTGATATTGCCGGCATCCAGGTCCAGGTCCCGGATTTGCAGGAGCTGAGCGGCATGGGTGCGGCCTATGCTGCGGGGATGGCCACAGGATTGTATGATGAGACGGCAGTTTACCAACATGTGCAGCGGCGAAAGTATATCTCCAGCATGGATAAACAGTGGCAGGAGGCCAGATATGCCGGCTGGAAAAAGAGCGTTGGACAAGCGCTGTCTCACGGATAAAGCTGTATCACGATTGGAAACAAGTTAGTCAGGAATTTGTCTTTCCACAAAAGCCGCCAGGCGTCGCATAAACGGCGCCTGGCAGCAATCTTATAAAGTTAAGTAAGGAGATCAATGCTATGCCTGTTTATCTGATTATTGTCCTCAATCTGCTGGCTGTCGTGGCCGGCACAGCGATCGGATGCTTTTTCCGAAAATATATTTCCTGGCAGCTTCAGGACAACTTCATGATATATTTCTCAATTATCTCTACAGCGCTGGGAATTCAACTTCTGGGCCGGGTTTCAAATTTGTCGGCAGTTGTGCTGACCTTCCTGCTCAGCGGGCTTTTAGGACACGCGATGAAGATTGATAAACGAGTCGGATCGCTTGCGGGAAAAGGCGAATCCCAAAACCAGTCCTCCACATCTGTTATTTTGGTAGCGTTTACTCTGTTCTGTGCCAGTACATCCGGAATTTTAGGCGCGCTGGATTTGGGCTTTTCAGGAGATACGACATTATTGATAACGAAAGCAACGATGGACTTTTTAGCCGCCCTTTTTTTCGCCTCTGCCAGCGGATGGACGATTGCAGTCATTGCGGTCCCGCTGGGCGTGATTTTGGGTGCCTTCTATCTTCTCTCTACCCAAATTTCTCCCTATCTCAGTGCGGAAATGATAGGAAATTTCTCAGCCTATGGCGGATTCATCCAGTTTCTAAACGCACTGCGTATCATTAAACTGAAGGACCCGCCGGTTCTTGATATGCTTCCAGGTATGATTCTTATTTTCCCTATTACATATTTTTGGCCATGTTAATTTTCATAATTGCAACACCTATTATTCCATGCAAATTGTCCGTGCTGCAATCAATGGAGGTGTTTTTATGGAAAAGGTCGAAATTGTCATACGCAAAGTAAACGAAGATACTATTTCAGAAACAGTCCTGATATCTTTTGATGAAGAAAATCCGCCTGCTGTAGCCAGGCACGATTTGAATATACTCATGTTCCCAGGGCTGAAGATACTGGTTAAAGAGCAGCTTGTTTATCGAAATGATGTGCTGCTTCCACTGACACGATTAGAATTTCGTACATTGGTATATCTTGCACGACATCCAGGATGGATTATCCCAGCTGATAGGATATATGAAGATGTATGGGGAGAGAGTAGTGACAACCAAGGTACAGCAGTGGTTAATGTGATCAGCCAACTCCGACGAAAGTTGACGCCGGATACCCCCAAAGACGGGTTCATCCAAACAGTGACCGGATTGGGATACAAATTTGTTTCAACTTAATTCAGTGGCCCCAAAGCAGATTTATTCCGCTTCGGGGCCACTGGTATATTTATCGCTTAGCTTGTTTTAAGCGCTGCATAGACTCTTTCATGGCTGTCACCGTATCTGTAATCAGCTTGATTTCATCACTGGTACAATCAGAAACCAGCTGGCTAAGCCATGCATCATAGATTGGTCTGCTTTTTTTACCTCAATACAGAGCAGTTCATCAGCAGAACAGTCGAGGGTGTTGATGATATCCACCAATAACTGAAGACTGGGTATACTGTTTCCAGTTTCTACATGACTGATATGTGTAGTTCCAACACCCGTTGCTTCCGCAAGCTGTTCCTGCGTCATTTTCCGTTGCAGGCGAATGATACGAATCCGCTGTCCGATATCCCTATAATCAATCATAGTTTCAATTTCCTTTACAAATTGAATATAGGCATTGTAAGCACGGATGCGTTGTGTTATAACGACTTAAAAGAGCAGTAGACTTTTTAGGCATATAATAAGCAACATTTTTTCTCGCAAATGCCGAATACATAAGCCAATTGTCGAATTATGTCGAAAAATAAAGTTACAACCTGAAGAAAATCCTATCAAAATCCGAAAATCACCTCTTATACTGTCGCTATAACAACAGTTTACTCCCGCACTGCGGGTGGAGGTGACGATGAAAGATTCTATAATGGTAGAATACTGTTGCGGCCTCTATCCAAAGTGATAGAGGCCGTTTTTCTATTCGATTGCAGGAATTACAGGCGGACTTCTCTAGTTCGCCTGATCCATCAGCTGGGTGCCGTAGCCCTCCCCTTTCGAAAAAATAGCTCATCGAATTTTGGAAGGAGAGATTATGTTTTACTTCGGCGTTCAGGGATATATATCCTGTATAAAGATTTGTATAAACTACCTGGTTTTTGACTGCTTTTTCGTGCAAACCGCTGAAATTGCAATTTCCGTGCAAATGCTTTTTTTAACCGGAACCGAGGCTTCCGGTTTAACTGTTACACTCTTGCACATGGAGAAAGAAGTGAGGGGTGAGCGCATTTGAATATGTATGAACGTCAAGGCGCGATCCTGAATTTCCTGTTTAGAAAAAGGTATACAACAGAAAAGGAACTTGCCGAAATGTTTGGTGTTAGCGAAAGAACCATCCGTAAAGATATCGCTGCCATTGTCTGCATACTTCCTGTTAAAACTGTCCGTGGGCGCTATAACAGCGGTGTATGGCTTGAGGACTGGTTTGTACCTGACGCAAACACACTCTCTTCCAAACAGGAAGGCTTGCTGACACGATTAAGGGTCCCCCTTGTAGGAGAAGATCTGATCGTGATGAACAGCATTCTCACACAATTTGCTCCAGCAAAAGGATATCTGTAAAAGCTATCAGCGAACCTTGAAAACAGAATACCCGAAGACGTAGATACATACCTGACGGGGCCTCTCCAGAAAAGAGGCGAGCGACACCGGAGGATGCGCGAAAACCACCTGTAGAAGCGGGGAGACAGGGAGGGGGGGATATTTTCTCCCCAAAGGCTTCTATCAAAGACGGCCAAGATAAGGTGCCCAGCGGTCCCCATCCGTCCGAAAAACAGCCTGTGGCAAGCTGTATCGCAACGATTCCGTCAGCGATAATGATACTCCCGTCCTGCTGAGAGGAGGGCGGCTGCGAGAGATCCTCGCAGGGGTGAGAGTCCCGTGGAGCGGTGAAGCCAGCCGCCGTCTATGCCTTCGCCCTGACATCTGGGGAAGTAGTGTCGAATGCAGATGTGAACCGAGATTCACAGCGAGTCTCAATGTCAGAAGCAACAGGGATTGCCGTCATAGCTGGGGCGGGACCAACGTTACGCCGCTGAGGTTGACTAGCCAAGCGCAGCCACTCAGACAAGGTGTAACTCAACAATTCCAGCCCTATATGGGGCGGTCCCTGTTTTTGTGATATTGAGCAAATACAGGAAAATCAGCGCATTGCTCAGAGGAGGGAGAATATGTTCAGCACCTTGCAGACAGATAGAAGCTTTTCAGATTTGCCAGATTTTTGCACACTGGCTGATCTTGCTGCGGTACTCGGCATTTCCAAGGCCACGGCCTACCGTATGGCGGATCAGGGACGGATTCCTTGCATTCGGTTGGGAAAGCGGATCATTTTGTCAAAGAACCACTTGAAGCAGTGGATTGACCAGGAAATCGGATTTAAAATTGAAACAAATGACAGGGAGGACATTGAAAATGGCTAGACGGGCAAAAGGCGAGGGTACACTGTACCAAGCAAAGGACAAAAGCTGGGTATATCAGTACAAAGTGGACGGACAGAGAAAAACGAAGCGTTTCCAGCGCAAGGCCGACGCGAAGGCATTTATCGAGGCATTGACTGCGGCTACGCCTGTAGCTGCCGGAATCCATCCCTCCGCTCCTGTCTATCAGCAGCCAGCCGCCACAACAGAAATCCTTACTATCGGCGAGTGGATGGACCGCTGGCTGGAGAACTATGCCCGGCCTACCATTAAGCACTCCACGTATTGCAGCTACGAATTGTATGTCCGCGCCCACATCAAGCCGCAGATCGGCGGATTATATATGAACACCCTGCGGGCCGATGACCTGCAGGGATTCTTTAATGAGCGCGGCAAAAACGGCAATCTGACCAGGAAGGGCGGTCTCGCTCCCAAAACCTTAACCAATATGCGGAATATGATGCACATGGCCTTCGGACAGGCCGTCAAGAATCACATCCTCCAGGAGAATCTAATCGAAGGTATCCGGCTCCCGAAAGCCTCCAAGAGCGAGATGCGGGTGTTGAGCAGAGAAGAACAGCGGCGGCTGATGACAGCCGCTCGGTTGGCTCCCGAACCCGCCGCATTCGGGATTGTGTTTGATTTGTTCACCGGCCTGCGCTTGGGAGAGCTGTGCGGCCTGCGGTGGGAGAACGTGGATATGGAGCACAGATCGTTTTTGATCTGCGAGACGCGAAACCGCCTGCCCAACCATGATGATTCTATCGCAGCCTCCACCACCGTCAAGACCACGCCCACGACCAAGACGGATAATTCTCGCAGGACGGTATTCATCATGGACGACCTGTTCCACGATTTCGAGATGTACAGAAGCATTCAGATGTCTATCGCTGAGCAGGACTACAGCTACAATCCGGAGGGCTACGTCTTCTGCCAGGAGAATGGTTCTCCCTATGAACCGCGGACTTTTCAGGACCTGTTCAAACGTTGTGTGCGGCAGGCCGGCATCCAGGACGCAAACTTTCATGCACTTCGCCATACATTCGCAACACGTTCTTTAGAGCAGGGGATGGACGTGGTAACGCTTTCCCGGCTCCTGGGCCACGCCAATCCGTCCATTACGCTCGACAAGTACGGACACGCGCTGGATGAGCATAAGCGTACCAGCATAGAGAAGCTGGGGGACATCTACTCCATTAACCGTCAGAGCGGACCAGCTCCAGATCCACAGGACGAACCATCCGCGCCTGAAATGAAAATGGGCTGGTAAGCAGCATAAGCAGCAACGGCGGCGAATAAGCATCAGCGGTGCAGCGGAAAATGAAAAATAAACATCAGATAAGCATCGGTAAGCGTTTATAAGCATCAGGAAAAATTATCCATAACTTTTCAGCAAGAAAAACCGCTGATTTCGTGTGAAATCAGCGGTTTTATGGTTGCGGCGGCAGGACTTGAACCTACGACCTCCGGGTTATGAGCCCGACGAGCTGCCAACTGCTCTACGCCGCGATATAGAGGAGACATAAACCCCGATATGGTGCCGGTGACCGGGCTCGAACCGGTACGGTATCGCTACCGAGGGATTTTAAGTCCCTTGTGTCTACCAATTCCACCACACCGGCGAATATCGGCAAGAAGTATAATACCACATCCCCTGCGCGATGTCAAGCCCCAATTTCAGATTTCAGCAGTGACGAACAAAAAAGAGAGCTGATCCGGCGTTGTCAGGCGGTGGAATTGGATAACCAGATTGTTGTCTCGCTTGGGAGAGGTATTCCTCCCTTCTATCTCGTTCAAATTTTTTAGCAGCGTGTTCTCCATTTCCGCCAGATATAGCCTGTACTTCAACTGCTCAATTTCGATTTGCGCTTCCTCTTTCAACTATCTTTCACCGGCTATACAGATTCCTCGCCATATCTGCAAATATACGTTTCGATTTCTATTCTAACAATTCAGATTTCAATTTTTCAAGCAGTCGTTCGGCAATAGGGGTAAAGATCTGGTGTTTTTTCCAAATTAAATATATCTTTGTTTCAAGCTTCGGCGTGAGGGGACGAAAAACAAGTCCGCTTTCGGGGTTTGTGTCAATCAAATGTTCAAAGGTCAAAAGATAGCCAAGCCCTTCTTTCACAAAAAGCGATCCGTTATATGATAGCCGAAACGACCCTTCAAGGTGTAATTTATCCATGTTATTGCCGCACCATTTGGAAATATCATTGCTCCATCCCTGTTCGGAACAAAATAGAGGGAGTCCAAATAAGTCATCCACGCAGATGGAGTCTTTTTCTACCAATGGACAGTTCTCTGGCATGACAACACCCCATAGATCAGCATGGGGAAAGGTTAAATAATGATATTTTGTAGTATTGGGTTCCTGTGCCAGCACGGCAAAGTCGATGATGCCCTTATCCAGTTTTTCTGTAACC
>Ga0137308_100559_pt1 | contig 57074 bp, 56 predicted proteins | sample Inofrocosms_June_FD_97181 | JGI IMG/M metagenome (GOLD analysis project Ga0137308, IMG submission 97181) | Mouse cecal microbial communities from Vienna, Austria - N-Acetylneuraminic and N-Acetylglucosamine D2O microcosms_June | ecosystem: Host-associated > Mammals > Digestive system > Large... | reverse complement strand
TGTGCCAATACCTTTTCTTTGAAATTGGGGCAAAATTATTATCTCTTGAAGATACCAGTACATAGCACCGTCTCCCACAAGTCTCCCCATTCCCACAAGTTCCCCATTATATAGGGCAGAAACATTCATTAAACCGTTTTGCAGAGCCTTTCGAGCATGCTCCACCGGTATCTCAACAAGTCCTGCTTGTATGCGCAATCTTATAAAATCCTCCGCTTGTAAAATATTGTCAACAAGTCTAATTTCTTCACAAATATTCTCGCCCATATTCACCCTCTCATTATATTTCAATAACTAATTTCTCTATATCACTTCTGCTCAAAATCTACAAATATTTGCTTTTGATTATATCACTTTCACCTTTTATTCGCTACTATAAAATGTGGAGCATTGCAACCGCCATGCCCCACATTTCTTATCGTTCCAACGATATTTCTATTTTATATTTCTGTCCTTTCAAATCATTCTGCTTTTCTTTTAGAGCCAAAATAGAGCCAGTGGGAAATACCGATTTTCTCCACCACTCTAACCAACAAAACCGAAAGTTGTCTATTTCTTATACTGTTATCCAATATCTTTTCATCTTGCATCCATCAACATCTATGGTTTTCTCATAAACCCCATCACTAGCGAGTATTACTTTTTCACTGGCTGCATTCTCAATATCACAAGTGATAAGAAGTTTTTCTATTCCCTTTGATTTTGCATTTTGTATATTCAAACGAAGCATTTCCTTTGCATAACCTTTGCCTCGTTCAGAAGGACGCACTGAATACCCACAATGCCCTCCCCACGTTCCAAGAATAGGATGATTGATGTGATGACGCAAATCTATCACGCCTACAACTTTATCATCTCTCTTGCGTATCGCTAAGTATGTATGCGCAGGAACAGCCGTTCCTGCATCGTCACATGTCTTCTCACTTTTTCTAAGTTCACATATTTTGATCCATTCTTCAGAGGACTTACTTACATCAAGCGATAAGCAACCTGCAAATTGGCTTTCATTTTCTGCGTCATATTCCAAAATTTCTTGACGAAATTTCCATATTTCATCTGCATACATCTTTTGAGGCTCGATTAGTGAAATTTGCTCCATATCTCATATCTCCATAAATTTTTATTCGCTCATTAATAATACCACTTTCATTCCACATTTACCATTTAAAAATAAGGGCAGTTTCTTATCGTGCCAACGAATTCTCAATTTTTTGTTTCTGTCCTTTTAAATTGTTCTGTTTTTCATAAAGATTTTTACGCTTTTGCAGAGTTCTTTTATGTGCTCCAACTGCCCCGCACTCCCTCTCGGCAATCTCATATTATCTGATTTTTACTACATTTTTACTATTCTGTAAAATTTTAGAGCCAGTAGCAAAATACTGATTTTGTCCTTATCCTCCCATATTACATGGTACTAGCACCATGTAATTTATACCATTAAGAGAAACTTAACCAACATTCTATTAACATACACACAATCGGAAATTTGCTTTGTCAGAGCAAATACTCTTTGATATCCCCGACAAACTGGTTGCCGCACCGAGCAAGCTCGCCAAGTACACGGTTAATACCTTGTTCACTCTTGTACCAATTATCCTTTGTAATATTGTAACAATGAATTGGGCAGACCTTTATTTCAACATCGGGAAAAGCCATTTGATATAGCATAAGACAACGCCGAGCATGAAACGCTTTACAGATAATCAAAGCGGTTTTGATTTCTATCCCCTTTTCGTCAACAATCTTTCGAGAGAAAAATGCATTATCACGGGTATGTCCTGACTTATTTTCTCTAATGATAGCATCCATAGATACACCATTTTTATTTAACACATCCGTAAAGAACTCACAGTCAGATTGATAATTGCCGTTGTATATCTCTGCCTTTGACCGAACGCCTGGCCATTTATCTCGTTTAACGCTGATACCTCCTGAAGGAATAAGCCATTTCGCATATCCTTTGCGGTACAACTCTGCCGCATATTCAGGCTGTTCTGGGTGCGAACCACCTGGCAGAAATATTACATCAGATTTTTCGGGCGCGTCAGAAACAAATATATAGTTTGAAATATCTGTTATGATACGATTATTCATTTGCAAACAGCTCCTTACATTCTTTGCGTTTCAATATGTATCTGCACTACTTACTTAAATTTCGTTTTGCTACGCTAAGTATAGCATATCCCTATACAATTTGCTATAAGAAATATGGCTACCGTCACACCCCTTACTTCTTATCATTCCAACGATTTTTCTCAAAGGCTCGTTGGGAATGTTCTTTTGATCGTCCTACTATCGACTGCACCTGTTCCCCTTCGAAATGACACTCTTAACGCTCCAATTCAGACGCTCTTTCCTACAATCGGTTCATGGTGTCGCACTGCTTCATGACCTTATCCGTCAAGTGGCTAATCAGTTGGACAATGAAATATGAAAAAAGCAGTGGAGACAATACAATTTAAATTAACTCGTTGTCTACTTAAATAACTGATATCGCATACTTACCTAAACTCTGAAAAAACTCAAAAAGTCCCTATGTATTTTGGGAAAATTTTTTAGAATATCATCTGTTTGATTTTTCCTATGTCACAGGGCTCTAGGACTATGCTGTTGAATGCCATGCACAGCTTATGTCCTAAGACTTTGTTTTAAAGCCGGGTACATAATCCCCAGAAACTTTTTGCCAGCACTCTTTCGGCATTCAGCTGCCCGCTAAGCTGCGAAAATACCGTTTCCATCCTCCTCCTGAAGCGAAAAATCAACCGCCATATTTCTGTGGACCAGTTCTTTTTATAATTGGTATACTTTAAAGACATTAAGCAGATTCCTCTGTTTTGCATGTCGGCAGACAGGGCAGCTGTCAATGACAAAATAACGGATGATTGGTATAGGAAAGGACTGTACTAGTTGCTGGCGGAGCAGTTCTGTTGTCTGCAAAAGAGCCCTCCTAGTTCGGTTGAAGCGGGTACAGCTGCAAAGTCTGGAGAACAGATACCAGTAATTGCGTTTCACAAAAGAATACCATGCTTTTTCAGAATCTGTGCCAGTCAGTTCTCCGCAGATACTTAAGGTAATAATTTCGGAATCAGACATTTTAGCCGTACCCACTTTCCGCCTTTGCGAAACAGACACAGGAACAACCTGCCGGTATAAATCATCAACAATTGTATAAACGAGCAAAATAAAATCTTCAAAAGTTGCTATGAGAGTGGTATAATCATCTTGAAACTTCAACATCATGTGCCTCCTTTCATAGTCTGTAGTGGTGTACAACTATAGGATAGCATATGTTGTTGAAGTTTTTCTACATCTATAATCAACTAGCACAACAGGTTAATTTAGAATTTCGTTCCTGAAAAATTCTTACATACTCGTCCAGCAATACTTCTGACACATACGCATCAGAAGTAAGGCACTCTCCAAGGGTAATGTTTGCCTTTGGCAAACACCGTCTGCCTATAGGAATCCGTAGTCTGTAGTGAAAGTTTCCACACCAGACTGCTCATTCTCCATCATTCGTTATGGGCGGTGGCACCGAATAAATACATTTCAGCACTGTTCCATAGACTTCCTTTTCAGAAAATAGTACCGAATATAAAAATCCTGAAATGCGTATTCACCCATCACAAATGCAAACGCCATCATATCCTCGGATAATTCCGTTTCCTACATCTGCCTCTTTCCATCTACATCGGATTTGTGCGTATGATTGTCTGCACTAGAACACGAATCAGAAGCATATCCTCTACTTATTTTGTCTTCGAAAACTTCCTTTAATTTTTGGAGCATCTCAAAATCTTTTTTTCCAACGCCCTGTCGAGCACTTCCTCAATAGCATCTGCAAGCTGTTCTTTTAGGATAACAGTGTCTTCCTCCGCCTCATTTATCTCCTATATTCCTCTGTCAAGAACCGCAATAAACGCAAAGTTACTCATACCCTTTTGGCACAAGTATCAGTAATATAAGTAACATCCGCTTTACTTGCCAATTCTATGTAATTCCAAAGCAGACATCCGCCTCCGCCAATCACATATAAATGCACCAAGCCTTCTTTATAACCGTAACCAACCAAACGCTTTCTAATATTTTCTATATACAGTCTTGCTATACACTCTTCTTTTACAGCCGTAACATCTATTCTTCCCTGTATACCATTCCAGAGAAGCGTTTCAATCAGCATTTCGGGTATATCTTCACCATTTTCTTTTGACAGCTCTTTCTGTATTTCCTCCATGCAGATGCCCACACCAAATTTATCTGTCACAAGGCTCTTTTCCAATGGCTTGTTATCAATAAGCTGATCATTTGCGCGAATGGTCTTAGCGGAATAAAGGAAGCTATTGCCGCAGCACTCCCCAACTCTCTAAAAAAATGCTCCGGTGAATTGAAAATTCATCAGAGCTCTTAATTGCCTATATATTTTGTTGAGGCAACGACATATTCTTTTAGAGTTACAGGCAGTTTATGGCGTTTAATCACATCATCACAATACCTTTTATATATTGATTTCAATGCCTTATTATTACTATTATCTCCTTTAGATGCATAGTATATATATGCCAGCAAAAGAACTACATCAAAAGTAACAACTTCAACATCGTTTAATTCTTCTAACTCTTCCGCAATTAAATCAACCATTACTTCCTTAGAGCTAAAATAATTAATTTTGTTATGAGCTGCATAGGCCAAGCTATACACCTCTCCTCTATCTTTTGAATTTCCCCTAGTATACATTACTCTTTCATGGTTAGCAATCGCATTAAAAATCGTTGTGTATTGCGGATCTTTTCCATATAAACCTCCCTCATCAACGATTGTAACATTCTTACCTTTATATAAATCAACTAATCTTTTTGTATCTTCATCTAATTCATTATATACCATCTCATGAATTATAATTTGCTGAAAACACTCAAATAAAGGTTTCAAATATACCTTATACATATTTTCAAAAGAACAATTGGAATCAGATGATCTATATTCAATTCCTACCATAAAAATGTTTGCATCAAACATCACTGGTTGTCTAATTAAAAGTTTAAGAGGTATCTTTTGTAATGCGCTTTTCATACATCCGCTCTCCATAACTCAGATATGTATTGTGTTAATTCAATATCATCATCTTCTCCTACATCCTCTTCACTTATGTCATCAAAAAAATCTTCGACAAGTGTTTTATCAAGCCCTAATATCTCAGCATCTTTTATAAGTTCATCCCTAGAAGCATATCCATTATCATAAACCAATTTCATTTGCCTATATATTAAACTATTATTTTCAATATAAGGATTTTTACAAGTATATAAGTATTGTACTTGTTCTTGAAATACCTTTACTTCTTGTAATACACCCTTTATAAATTGATAGTTCTGTATATATTCATCAATTTTATCGATATAATGTTCTTCATACAATCTATAAATAACTGCTTTTAAGGGTAATTGATATTTTAAGGTCAAAAAAATACTTAAAACAGCATAATCTTCAAAAATCATTTCACGATTTTTTTTACCAGGCATTCTTTTTCTTAAAAATTTTATTTCTGTCCTTAGCGCTTCCTCTGGTAATAAGAATTCTGCTGCAAATCTACTCGCACGTTTTTCATTTATGCTACTTAGTGCAGTGAAATTACATATATAGGGTTCTTTCTTAATATCCGAGTAATCTTTCACATAATGATAATACTCATGTGCTGCAGTAAAAATCTGGTTAATCAAAGGCTTTTTGGAATTTAGAACTATATACGCCTTATCACACCCAGATTGTGGAATATACAATAAGCCGTCAATTTTATCACTTTCAAAATCAACAGCTTCAAAATGTATACTTGTATCTTGTTCAGTTATCCATCCAAAGATCTTTTCTCCAATTGGAGCTAGCGCATAAGCAACACGTTTCTCTTTTACAAGTGCTTTAATTGAATCAACTTCATCTTCGCTTAAAGAATTTGTATTAAAGTCATACTCTTTTTGATAATACTGTTCAAATAGCTCTTGATTATTTACCGATATCATCCAAACACCTTCTTGCAAGAACACTATACTTTTCCCTAGTGTGAATTTTTTCAATCATAGTCCCAACTTTTTTTCGATCGTTTTCATCCATATTACCCATTAAATAAATCAAGCCATCTTTTTCATTTTCAATAAAAAATTCATCAATTATCATATTTGAAAAATCACAAATCTTGTTTAATATTTCTAATGTTGGTAATTGCTTTCCTGTTTCAAGTAGAGATAGCGTGCTTCTGTTTATCCCTATTTCGTTTGCAAATGCTTGTTGCGTTTTATCAGCTCGTAAACTTATTAATTGATGACAAAACTTCCCTGTATTAAATGTTTTCATTGCGTTTTCCCCCAAACATACGTTATACATTTTAACACACAATAAAGTATATGTCAATTTATTGTTAAATATCCTAACATTATTATATAATTTCAAATTCTACAATGCAATACTTTTTTGAATTTTTTATTTCTTCCTTAGATAAATTATCAACGAATTTATTACCCCATTCGGAGTTACGAATAATCACACTTCCAATGAACAAGTTTGTTTTCAGCACTTCACTATTCACACTAACGGATGCTCTATATTTAGCCTGATTCACATAATCATTTATTTCTTGTACTGCTTGCAAATACTCATTCGATGTTATAAGCATACTACCTTCCTTCCAAATTGTGCAGACCATCTGCACAATTGTAAATAATATATTATCTCTTACTCGCTGATGTTTGTTCTTTAGAATCTATGATAAAAAGTTCCGGCGGATTTTCCCCATTATTCAGTCTTGATGCATGAAGTTCCTCTATCCTTTTATCTCGTCCAGGATTTCCAACTTTCACATACACAAATACTCTTTGTGTTGTTCCTTCTGCTTTGACATATTGCTCAATCTGTTCTTCATATCCATGAATATAGTCAGCATTTGAAGAGAGTTTTATCTCAACTTCAGTCTTGTCGTTTCCTCTGCTCCTCTTCAAATCAACTGGACCCGGACCTTCATTTTTCTCAAAAGTCATGTCTATGTTATTTTGGCTGCAATAATATTTCCCCAAAAGATGTAAAAATCTTTGTAACGACTTTTCCCTTTTATTTGTGGAAGCGGATAATACTTCATCCCATCCTCTATTATTTTCAACCCAGTCTTTAAATATCCAAAGCAATTCAAGTGTTGCATCCCAGCTACTTAACTTTTAATACTTATCTTCCGTCATACTACATCAGATTCTTTTATGACACTAAGGAACTGTTAAAGAATTAATCTTTACATCTGACTTGTCTAAATCTTCTTATGCCGCGTTGTCGTCAATCGGCGTACCCCAGTACGCCTCAGACTGTAGACAAAGTTGGTGCTGGAGAACAACTCCAGCACCACTTTTCGATAAAAGCCATTTTTTCTTTTGTCTCACACCAAATGTCAGATATGAGTGTGGATTTTACTTCTCTTTGTGCCAATATCCTTGCCAGTTTCTTCAGATTCATGCACGCAAACGTAAGCCCCGCTTTCATCTCCATCTGGGCCTTTCCTTTGTATTGGGTATATCGGAATCCATGCTGTTCTTTGGCTGTTCCGAAGAGCCTCTCTATCGTTTCTTTTCGTAATTCATATATCTGTTTGTTTCCTATTGTATGGCGGATATCCTCTGCCTTTTCTATGTACTCCTCCCATACATGACGGGTTACTACTTTTCTATGTTCTTTACTTTCCGTGCATTTGTGAAGGCTGCGGCACTTGGTACATGTTTCTCCACAACTCCTGTATTCCCGGTACCCTTCTTTGTTTGTGGTATAGTAACACAAAATATGATTTTCCGGGCAAAGGTAGCAGTCATAATACTCATCATATACATACTCGTATTTTCTGTAAAAACCATCCTTGGTCATTGGTCTTTTATAGGGAAACAAGGGCTTGATCCCATCTTCTAGTAATTTATGGGCAATTGCTGGTGTACGATATCCTGCATCTAATACGATCATAGAGGGCAAATGGTTTTTTATCTTATCGTACAATCTTTTAAATGTCCGGCTGTCATGTTCGTTCCCAGGATGAACGCTGTATCCAAGAATCCAGCCGTGTTTATCACATGCTGTTTCTACTGCATAGGCAAAAACATGTTTATGTTCCCCTTTCCGAAACCAGCCGCTCTCGGGATCCGTGGTACTGCATTTTTGCGTTTTCACACCTTCCGAAATCTCTTTTTCCTTTTCACGATCAACCGTTCCGCCACTAGACGGCGGCTCATTTTTATCTTTCTTTTTCAGGGGCTTTTTCCCATGTGCTTCCCGGTCTTTTGCGATTTCTTTCTGTAGTTCTTCCTCATACCAGAGCGCTTGTTCGTGTGCAAGCCTTTTACGCATTTTTTTGCTGTTTGCACATGCTTTCACATGGGTAGAATCCACAAAGATATGATTGGTATCAACCAGTTTAAACCGCATACATTCTTCCAGTATCCTGGCAAAAATCTGTTCAAAAAGATCGGTATCTTTAAAACGGCGTGTATAATTTTTCCCAAAAGTAGAGAAATGCGGAACCGGATCCAGCATATCCAATCCTAGAAACCATCGGTAAGCAACATTTACTTCAATTTCTTTTATCGTCTGGCGCATACTTTTAATCCCATAAAGATACTGAATGAATGGAATTTTAATAAGCATAACGGGATCCATGCTTGGGCGTCCGTTATCTGGACAGTATTTTTCTTCCACCAGGTCATAGATGAAGTTCCAATCGATCGCTTTCTCGATCAAGCGCAGCATATGATTTGTCGGAACCATGTCATCCATACAGAACATCAGTATTTGTTCTCTTTTTTTATCTGCATTTTTTGTCATCATAAAAACACCGCCTCTCTGATATTTTTATTATACCAAAGAAACGGCTCGAAATATAGAAAAGTCTGGCATTTGCTGGGACTTTGTCTACAGTCTGCGGCGTACCCCAGTACGCCTCATTCCTCCGCCTTGCATAAAAAGATTTATACTGCGTCATCTGCAAAGTTAATTCTTAACAGTTCCTAAGTGCTGTTTCTAAAGACATTTTTCCTCTATTGTTATACTCACCACCATCTCCATAGTAATAAGCACATTTCATATTGCACTCTTGACATATCATTAATGTTAACGCTGCCAACTGCATATTTTCACTTTCTGTCTCATCCGAGTTTGAATCAAGAACAAGACCAGCATCATAAATCATTTGTAATAAATTCTTTGTTTCCTCAATTTCAATATTTTTTCTTTGGCAAATATGTTGAACAACTCTTCAACTGAGTGACCGCTTAATGCCAATATTTGTTCAAGTTTATCATCTATTTCAAACAGCCTGCTATCTTCAATACTATATAAGAATTTTCTTTCCCCAATGTTAAATATTTTTGTGGGTTTAAAAACTATAATTTTGTCCATATGTATTCCCCCTTTTTTTGAATATAAAAGCTCATCTTATGGTATTTCAACCATAGACGAGCTTTTATAACTCTCGATTAGTGTATAAAATCGAATCTCCACTCATCGCAGAACATACATGGCCACTCATTCTGTGGCTTTGTTGCGTTATTTTTCTACAGTTCCTAACTGCTTAAACATAACTTTCACATCCCTTCAGTGTGCTTTATATTCATTAATAGTTACCTCAGTTATTCAATCTTGTCTGAATATCTCCTTATAGAAATCTCTGTCAGTATAATAAATAATATCCCTAAAATAAGTGACAGTTTTTGGATATCCTGACTTATTAAAATCTGTGCAATGATTACCGACAATAGCGATGTCAAAAATACATGCTGGCTTGTCTTCTTAATGAACGCCATACTAATATTCAATAGCGTAAAACTGATTGTAAATATTATTCCCCAGCCAAATTGGATAAGCCAATACTCAAAATCAGATTCATTGAATCTGCTCAGCGCCAGCCTCATATATGAACCAGCCACAATTAAATAAATGATGCTGATAAGTTCTGTAATAATCATAAAGCAAGTTGTTGCTCCAAGCACTAACAACACCTTTGCCATCATCAAATGGCGTCTGCTGACAGAATAGGTAAACAATATTAACGCCGTTCTTTTTGTGTATTCTTCAACAATTACTTTCGTTATGAGAACACCCGAAAAAATAAGATAACAGTCTATAATTGCCGCGTTCATCATTTTGATTGCATCATTATAATTTGCTGCCCTGTCCTGCTCAATTGCAAAGAGTGAAATCGTAGTAAATAAACACATACCTATAGTTATTAGCACACAATATAGAATATATCTTTTGATTTTTTTAAATTTAGTTAACTCCAACTGTATCAATAACTGCATCAATTTCTACCTGCCACTTCAAAAAAATATTCTTCCAATGTTTTTTTTACAATATCTATTTGGTAGAGTTTTAAACCGTTCCGTACAAATAGTTCTGCAAAATAGGATGCATCATAAGTCAAATCAAATATATGTATTTGACCGTCATCCATAACTTTAAAATCCTGTACGCCTCTTTCTTCCAGTATAATAGCCGCCTTTGATAAATCATCTACCCTCGCCACAATTTTATCCTTATTTTCCTTATGAATTTCCTTTAATGGTTTTTCTTTTATTATTTTGCCATTACTCATTATACCGATATCGCTTGCAAGATACTCCATTTCGGAAAGTATGTGGCTTGAAATGATGATAGTAGTATCCCACTTTTCATTTAACAGTATAAACAATTCCCGCATTTTCTTAATTCCGTCAGGGTCGAGGGCATTAATAGGCTCATCTAATATCAATAATTCCGGTTTAATCAGTATTGCTCTTGCAATTGCTAATCGCTGCCGCATTCCCATGGAATAATTGGCTGTTTTTTTCTCTGCATCCTTTGTCAAATCAACTTCATCTAGGACTTCATCAATTCTTTTTTTATCATAATATCCCATATATTTGGAATGAATCAGCAGGTTTTCCATTCCTGTTAAATCATCATAGAAATATGGGTATTCTATCAAAGAGCCTGTTCGATTGAGTTCATATTTCCCCATTCCGGCAGTATTACCAAAAACCTTAATATTCCCTCCATCGATATGAATTAAATTCATAATACATTTTAATAATGTGCTTTTTCCTGCGCCATTCGGACCAATTAGGCCATAAATACTATTTATTGGAACATGGATATCCACATTGTTGAGAACTTTCTTTGCACCATATAGTTTTTCTATGTTTTTTCCTACAATACAATATTCCATCTGTTTACTCCTTTGAATATATCATATCATCATGACTTTTCTTTTCTATCTCTTTTTTCTAACTTTTTTCTAACAATAACGAAAAGACCGTTTTTATCTTTGGCAGACTATTGACTCTTAATTCTGCATGTAATTCTTTTGACAATTTATGGCATATTGCCAATCCTAATCCCGAACCATTATTTGTTTGCTGCTTTGCTGCTTTTCCCCTATAATTTCTTTCAAAAATATGTGCCTGTTCATCTTCCGTTATCCCTTGACCATGATCTTCTACTTCTATGAAAATATATTTCTTTGTTTTCCTTACCGTCAATCCAAAATACTTACCATCAATTCCATATTTTAAAGCATTATCAATTAGATTATGTAAAATGCAAGTAAGTGCATTTTTATCACTATTTATTAAAATAGGTTTTGTTTCTATGTGAAGTTCAACCTCAAATCCGTTTATTTCCAAAATATCATAATATTCCATTACAATCTCTTTGCATAATCTGCCAATATCCACTTGTAAAAATTCGATTTCAATATCTCCTGATTCAATTTTGGCTATATCTAAAAACTGCGTAATCATTCGATTGGTTTGTGCTGTTTTTGTTTGAAGTTTTTCCAGTATTGCATCAATAGACTGATAGTTATTATGATCCTCATTATATCGAATTTGTAGAAGCTGAACATAGCCAGACAACGTTGTAAGTGGCGTTTTTAAGTCATGTGATAAATTTATCATCATTTCATGTAATTCTGTCTTCATTTTCTGAAATTCTGCTTTCTTTTGATAGAGCATTTGTAAGTAATCATTAATTGAGAGAATTAGGTTTTGAATTGTTTTGCTATTTGTACGCAATAACAATAGTCCTCTTTGATTGTCCAACAGGAAATTCAGTTCTCCACTAAGTTGTTCTATCTCCAATTGATAATTGCGTATAACGTTATATTGCCAGACAACAACTATACTAAGAATTATTTCCAAAAAGAATCTCATCTCACTTAATCCTCCATTATTTTATAACCAATTCCCCATAGTGTCTTTATATATTCACTATCTCCATTTTTTAGTTTATTCCTCAACCGATTCATATGCGTATTTAATACATTTTCGTTTCCGTAATAAGGCTCTTTCCATATTTTTTGATAGATGGATTCTTTTGATAATGCCCGATTCCTGTTTTTTGACAAATAAACAAGAATGTCAAATTCTGTCCGGGTTAAATCAATAAAATCAGTTCCTCTTTTTACAATATGAGCAGACAAATCAATCTGTAAATCTTTCAGCTGTATTATGTTTACTGTCGGCGTTTGCACATCATAAATAGCCACTCTCCGAATGTTTGCCTTAATCCTTGCCGATAATTCAACAATGGAAAACGGCTTTGTCACATAATCATCGGCTCCCAGTGATAGTCCTCTTGCCTTGTCGTGGTCGCTGTTTTTTGCAGTGATAATAATGATTGGTATTGTACTGATTTCCCGTATCTTCTTTATCAATTCAAAGCCATTGCTTTGGGGGAGCATTAAATCAACTAATGCCAACGAATAGTCTGTAATATCTGTAAATACCCCAACAGATACCCCGTCCGCATATGCCGTTATTTCGTAGCCGTCTCCGCTTAGATAGTCAATCAGCATTTCACGAATATCTGCATCATCCTCTATTAACAAAATCTTCTCCATGTAAAATTCCCTCCATATCTGATACATTATAGCATAATTCAATTATAATTTATTGCTTTAAGGGAAATATTAATCTATTTTCAATATGCCCTGTTAGGAATTGCGGACGGTTGATTTTGGGGACATGCATACCGCCATACTGAATAAGGCAAGGAAACAGCCTATCCGCAAGCTCTATTCCCACCTGATGAGCCGTATCAAAATCCACTTCCCCCGGCGCAAAGGATTGGATCAGGTGGAATGCCTGCTTATTCCCAACACCGGAAGATTTTGACAACGCATCCATAAAATCATAATGCGCTGTCTCTATCCCGCAGGCAAAGGAATCTATCAAAATCTGTCCGTCAGTTTTCTCCGGATTGCAGATATATTTTAATGCTTTCTGTACGGTTGCTTTGACAGCATGGATTCGTGTGTATGCCATACCTGTTTCATCAGCTCCTTTACTTCTTCTATATCGTCCTGATAAGTGTTACCCGTAGAACTTATCCTTGCCGCTATCTGATTCAGGCTTTTGCTGATTCTGCTTAGATTGACATTGCAGTCATGCAGTTCCGAGTAATCTACAAAATAAGTATATCCATACAAAATCAAGTGCCGAAGATAATCATTTTTGTTCCTGTATTCTGCATTTTTACATTTGGCATCTAAAATATACTTCTCATCATCACTCAGGCGCAAAATGAGCTGATTCTTTCGATTTCGTTTTTCCATTCTCAACCTCCAGCGTTTCATAGATTAACTAAAAATTGATACCATTGTTTTCTTGCTCTGCATTCCGTTCTATATGTATTTCATAAGGGGTTAGGGGATTTTTCCCCTACAAGCGTATTGGATATCCATTTTGCAAACGTGTAAACGGCGCAAAATCGTCATTTGGATATCCGAATCCAGTGCTTGATATTCTTCCAAAAACCTTAAACAAAGAGAGCAACAAGTCCAGAAACATATTTCCCGATTTCTTTGGACAGTTCCTAAAATCAGCCATTTCCCCAACTTATTGCCCCGTCTGCTAAAACCGCTCTTATTTCTGCTATTTTTTCCTCAAAACAAATCCTCCAGTGCATCTAACACATCTTCACTGATTTTTGGCAGATGATTGTCCTCTTTTTCTGCCAATTTCTCCATTTCTACCACAGGCAATGCAGTTTGCCCTCGCAACAGATTCCCCATCTCGCTTCTGAAACGCTCCCAATAGTTTTCGGACATCTCCGTTTTATTCTCTGTATCCGCACTTTCAAAATAGCGGATAATCGACTTGATAATGACTTTTGAATAAGCCTTCTCCACCGACTTGTCCATTGTCTGCATATAATCCCATGCTTTCCTATGCTCCTCTTTATCAAGATTGAAACGGATATTGATATTTTTTATCATGATACCTTTCCTCTGCCCTGTGCCCGCTTCAATGTCTGTAACGCTAGTAGCTCATATCCTTTTGCCGTTGCACAGATATCCTGAATAATCACTACTCTGTCCGCATCATACTCCGCAAAGTTCTTTATCAAACAGCCGCCACCGCCTATTACATACAGTTTCATCAGATCGGGATTATAGCCATATTCCCGCAGTTTACTGAATACCTGTTTTACATAATCTTTTGCCACTTCTGAAATTGCCTGTATGTACCGTTCGGGAATATCGGCAGTTCCTTTCCGAAACACTTCCTCAATAATATGATCTGGAACCTCGCACTGACAGTTTCGCATAACTTCATTTCTTGCTTTTTTCATACACTGATACACGCCAAACTGTTCGGTAAAGATTTTGCCCGCTAAAGGCTTTCTATTCTGCATAAATGCCACATTCATTGTTCCATTGCCGATATCTGCCAGCACGGTATTCCCTCTGATATCTCCATCGTAATTGATAAATGCGGCATACCCCTGTGGATGAATGGACGCATCCGCAATAACCACGTGATAGGATTCTCCATTATACTTGAAATGTATATCCTTCTCACACAGCAGATATTCCCGAAAACTTTCTTTCTGTTCCTTTACCCAAAACAGCGGCACTCCGGCTGCTAAATGAAGAATTTCCTCATTTTTTCCTCTGAATTTGAGTTCCTCTGCAACAGCCGCAAGCGTTAAAATCCAATAATCCTCATCATTGATTTTCTGTACTTGAAACTCCTTATGCCCGCCACAGATTCCGTATTCTTTTCCTTTGTACTCTAATGCGTTTGCTCCCAACTGCACCTCTTTTTCCACGCTGGCGGCAAAAATTCTGTGTGCCGTTTTCATGTTTCCATATCCATGATCCACGCCTAAAATCAATTTTCCGTTATAATATAATTCCTGCATGATTAATTCCTCCAATTTTTTTAATGTTTCTTACTACAATACGAGATTGCTTTCTATACCTCGTTTCTTCCATTACCGTACTCATAATAATTTACTTCCGCGCTGTAATAATTACTGATTGTGTTCGGCGCATTATAAAGTGCTGTCAGCAGATATGCCTTGATATTTGCTATATGAGTGGTAGTCTTTTCCATGCTGTCTAAGACATAACGGATATGCCCCGAATCGAGCTTTAGAAATTTCCCTTTGACTAACTCATATGGATAATCTGCACCGCCGATACGGATACTTTTTCTATGTACTGCTACCACATCAACGATGATTTCTACCAGCTCGTCCAGCAATTCGTATTGATATTTCATATCTGCTTTCAGAATCTCATAATCTACATTTTCCTTCACAATCTGCGTATAAATCTCTATCATATCCATCTGATCCGTATCTGCTTCTCCCTGATTGATGGATCGATAATCTTTATTAGTATTCTCTATAGTATTCTTTGTATTTGTCTCCCCTTTCAGGGAGATACCTGTCACCTTTGAAGTAGTACCCTCCCTCTTTTCAAGGCTACCCCTCTCTCCTTCTACGGATAGAGGGATCTCCTTTGGTGGGGAGAGTGTATTTTCCTCAATCTCTTCCGGAAATGTTACTTCATACAGCCTTTGAGGAATTAACTCTATAAACAGCACATTATTCAAAATCTGTCCTCTTACTTGGATCGTTTTGAAGATACGTTTGATAATTCCCATTTTTTCAAGAGCTTTTACCGCCTCTGTTGCCTGCTTCTTCGATAATCCGAAAGTGTCTGCCATCTGATCATAGCTACGCTGTAGGTAATCATCACGGAATTTCTTTTTCATACCAATTAACTGTCCACTTTCCTCATCCCGTTCTTCTTTTGGTCGATACCAATATACGATATCAGCCAAAATGTGGATCGCATTATTATGCGGCGCACCATTCGGGTATCTGATTGTCTTAAACCACACCATAGGAATTACATTTCCTGTAAAATTCATGGTTCCAACTTCATCCACAATGGGATTTCCCGTTGAATACCGAAATGTCTTTTTATATCCCATCCTTTCCCTCTTTCCGCAATTTATTATTTACTTCAAAGAGAGCCTTTGTTATACTGAAATTGCGATGTGAGTATAGTAAGGCTCTGCTTTGCTTACTCCGAAATGCCCTTGTTACCAGCAGGGGCATTTTCTTTTATTCCTGCCATCTTGTCCAGCATATCCGCCACTTTTTCCTGTTCTGACGGGTATAAATGTCCATAAGTATTCAATGTGATACGAATATCTTTATGTCCAAGACGTTCTTTAATAATCATAGGCTGAACCCCAAGATGTATAAGGTAGGCACAACTTGAATGTCTTAGGTCGTGGATGCGAATATATTTGACTCCCGCTTTATCCGCATGACGTTTCATCACATGCTGTACTGCCTCCGGCACAACTGCAAAAATCCTTTCATCTGCGGGCAGCTTATACATAGATGCCATATATGCTTTCAGTTCTTCCGCCAAAAATTCAGGAATGATTACCGTCCGCACAGATTCCCTTGTTTTAGGTTCCGTAATCTCGTCTTTTCCCTTGTGCCGGAAATATGTCTTAGTAATAGATATTCTCCTGTTTACCGTGTCAATGTCCGATGCAGTGAGCGCTAGGGCTTCACCAATCCTGCAGCCACTGTAAAACAGCAGGTCAAACAAAACGTGATATTTATTCCCCAAATCAAAAGTCTCGATAAAACAATTAAATTCATCTAATGTCCAAAATTGTAACTGCTTTTTATCTGCATCTGCCCTGCCCATGCGTTTTACTTTCGTGCAGGGATTATCTTTTAAGTTGTAAATCTTTGTGGCATGGGTAAATAACGCTGTCATCTGATTTTGAAGCATACGCTGATAAGTTTCCTTAAATCCTTTGGAGCGGATTTCGTTCTGCCACTGGATAATATCCGCTGGAGTTATATTATCCATAGCCTTATTGCCCAACAGCGGAATAATGTGATGCTCGATCATGTAACGCTTATTCCGAATCGTGCGCTGTTTCAACTCACCATCTTTATCCCTGAAATATACCTCTACAAAATCTGCCAGCTTCATGTTCATATCTGTTTTTGAAGCTAACAGCGCATTGCGCTCCCATTCCAAGGCTTCTTTTTTACTCGCAAATCCCCTTTTTTTCTTATGCTTTTTCTTGCCCTGCCAGTCCTCTACCCATATCTGAGAAGTCCAAGTGCCTTTTTCTGTATCTTTCGATACTGCCATTCTTCAATCACTCCCTTCTTTATACGATATTTCTTTTTCCGAAGTAAAATCTTTCACTCCAATATGTACGGGGTACTTTTGCCTGTACCGTCATATATCCGGCAGCCGCCAACTCTTCGTTAAGCTGACGGATAATGCGATACCCTTTCTGCTTTGACACGCCCAGCTCCTGAGCGACATCATCAACAGTCATCATATAGTTTGTCTTTTCCATGTCAGTTCTCCTTTCGCATTATATTTTCTCCAATTACGCATTTCGTATTTAGATTAATCTTATATTATTACTCATTGCGTATTTTTGTCAATACTATTTTAAAATTATTTTTTGATATTTACGAATTGCATAATACATTGTGCGATGGTATAATACTGTTTATAAGACAGATTAGGAATTGGGGGCATTATCATGGAGGAATTGTTAGTATATGCTATTTTGCTTTATGAGGAATTAGTAACAGAAACCGACTACAATAAACGGCTTGATGAATTATTTCTCAACAACCCCGAAAACGATGATTTTCTTTATTTGGAATGGGAAACAGACATTAAAAAAGCTTTTATTTATATAAGGACACATATTGATTACAAAAAGCTTGACCTTGAACGGTTTGGCAGAATTTTAATGAGCAAATTAGAGACGATTTATGCAAACTGCTCGGATATTGAATATTTTGCAAATCGAATGTATAGCTTATGGGAAAGTCTTCCCGGAAATATTCAGGACATAGAACCATTTTGGACTCTATGCTATGCCGATGACCCTTTATCATGGGGAGACGAAAAACAAACCAGAAACATTTATGAACATATGCTAAGTTACTATAAGGATTAAGTGAATATAACAAAAGATTGAAAAACTGCGTAAAAGTGTTGAAAAGAAACATAATCACAAAAAGTGAATTCAAAAACCTCCAGTTTATTGTAAGAACACATTTATAAAAATTAAATAAAAAACATTTAACAGAAAGGAATGTAATTACATGGGTTATGGTCAAAATCTAAAAGATATTTTGGACAGCAAGGGCATGACAGTAAAAGAGCTTGCGTTAAAAGCAAAGATAGCACCGACAACACTTTATTCGATTATCCAGCGGGACACTGCTATCCGTTTTGACACCGCACTTAGAATTTCTAATATATTGGATATCCCCATTAGTTCTATCTGTAAAGATAATCCCTATGACGATATCGAAACCTTACTGGCACTTCCATCTGACAATGAAAAGTGGAATATTAACAGCCATAAGAACGCCTATATATCAGATCGCACCGCCCGCATATTAAAAAGATTCGATTACACAGAACTGCCTATGGTAGATGAATTGATTGCGGATTTATATGTACTGGACGATATAACCAGACGAGATCTGTTTGAATATGCAAAAATGCTGAAGAAAAATCATACCTCTCCCGAAAGAGCCGCTGATCTGAAGGATATAAAGTAGAAAAACAACGCAGGAATAAAATATCGTAGCCATTATGTAGCCACTTTAGTTCTCTAAAGTGGCTTTTCACATAAAAAGGCTTTCGGGGAAATCTCCGAAAGCCTTGATTTTACTGAATAAATTATAATTACTCGATGATAGTAGCAACCCTTCCAGAACCAACTGTACGACCACCCTCACGGATAGCGAACGTAAGTCCCTGCTCCATAGCGATAGGATGAATCAGCTCGATCGTCATCTCTACGTTATCGCCAGGCATGCACATCTCTGTACCGGCGGGAAGATTGCAGACACCAGTCACGTCAGTTGTTCTGAAATAGAACTGAGGTCTGTAGTTGTTGAAGAAAGGAGTGTGACGTCCTCCCTCATCCTTGGTCAGAACGTATACCTGAGCGGTAAACTTCTTGTGGCACTTAACGGAACCGGGTTTGGAAAGAACCTGTCCTCTTTCGATCTCCGTTCTCTGCACACCACGAAGCAGTGCGCCGATGTTGTCACCAGCCTGAGCCTCGTCAAGCAGCTTACGGAACATCTCGATACCGGTTACAACGGTCTTACGTGTCTCTTCCTTAATACCAACGATCTCAACTTCCTCATTCAGATGAAGCGTACCGCGCTCTACTCTACCGGTAGCAACCGTACCACGTCCGGTAATGGTGAACACATCCTCAACAGGCATAAGGAAAGGCTTGTCTGTAGCTCTCTCGGGATCAGGAATATAAGAATCAACCGTATCCATGAGCTCCATGATCTTGTCGCCCCACTCGCTGTTGGGATCTTCCAGAGCCTTAAGAGCGGAACCCTTGATGATCGGGCAGTCATTGAAACCATACTCCTCGAGCTGCTCGGTAACTTCCATCTCAACCAGCTCGATCAGCTCCTCGTCGTCTACCATATCGCACTTGTTCAGGAATACGATGATATAAGGAACGCCTACCTGACGGGACAGAAGGATATGCTCCTTTGTCTGAGCCATAACGCCGTCCGTTGCAGCAACAACAAGGATAGCGCCGTCCATCTGAGCCGCACCTGTGATCATGTTCTTTACATAGTCAGCATGGCCAGGGCAGTCAACGTGTGCATAATGCCTGTTCTCCGTTGAATACTCAACGTGTGCGGTAGAGATGGTGATACCTCTTTCTCTCTCCTCGGGAGCCTTGTCAATGTTCTCGAAATCAGTAGCCGTGTTACCAGCAACCCTTGCAGCAAGTACCTTTGTGATAGCTGCTGTCAAAGTAGTCTTACCATGGTCAACATGACCAATGGTACCAATATTACAATGGGTTTTGGTTCTGTCAAATTTAGCTTTAGCCATTTCTAAAGTCCTCCTTAAAAAATAAATGGTTTCGTTACCAAAATAAATAATCAACTATCTTTGATTATATTAGAAATTACCGATATTTTCAAGCACTATTTGCTGTAATCGGGCGGGATATCCTGCTATTTCGCCTTTGCCGCCAAGACTTTTTCCGCAGGATAAAGTCTCGCTGCCTTTATTTCGCCTTTGCTGCCAAGACTTTTTCCGCAGGATAAAGTCTCGCTGCCTTTATTTCGCCTTTGCTGCCAAGACTTTTTCCTGTACGTTCTTGGGAACCTGCTCATATTTTTCAAAGAACATGGAATAGTTTCCTCTTCCCTGTGTCCTGGAACGAAGATCCGTGGAATAACCGAACATCTCGGCAAGGGGTACGAATGCTCTTACCATCTTGCCTCCTCCGATATCGTCCATGCCCTCAATACGGCCCCTGCGGGAATTGATATCTCCAATGACATCTCCCATATATTCCTCGGGCATTGTCACCTCCACCTTCATGATGGGCTCAAGGAGCACAGGATTTGCCTTGTTCATAGCATCCTTGAACGCCATAGAACCAGCAATATGGAATGCCATTTCTGAGGAATCGACCTCATGATAGGAACCGTCATATACCGTTGCATGCACGCCAAGTACCGGGAATCCTCCCAGAATACCGCACTTGGAAGCTTCCTCAATACCTTCACCGACTGCAGGAATGTATTCCTTAGGAATCGCACCACCCACAACCTCGGAATCGAACTTGAACAGCTCTTCTCCGTTGGCGTCCATAGGCTCGAAACGTACCTTACAGTGACCATACTGGCCGCGTCCGCCGGACTGCTTCGCATATTTGGAATCCACTTCCACTGTCTTGGTAAAGGTCTCCTTGTAGGCAACCTGAGGAGCGCCCACGTTTGCCTCCACCTTAAACTCGCGCAGAAGACGATCCACGATGATCTCCAGATGGAGCTCACCCATACCTGCGATAATGGTCTGGCCTGTTTCCTGATCCGTATGAGCGCGGAAAGTAGGATCTTCCTCTGCAAGCTTTGCAAGAGCCTCTCCCATCTTGCCCTGTCCGGCTTTCGTTTTAGGCTCGATTGCCAGCTCGATAACGGGTTCAGGGAATTCCATGGATTCCAGGATAACCGGATGACGGTCATCGCAGATCGTATCTCCGGTGGTGGTGAACTTGAAGCCCACTGCCGCCGCAATATCGCCGGAATAAACCTTGTCGAGCTCCGCTCTCTTGTTTGCGTGCATCTGAAGGATACGTCCAACACGTTCCTTTTTATCTTTGGTAGCATTCAGTACATAGGAACCGGAGTTCATAGTACCGGAATAAACTCTGAAAAAAGCAAGCTTTCCCACAAAAGGATCCGCCATAATCTTGAATGCCAAGGCAGCGAAAGGCTCTTCATCCGATGAATGCCTCTCGATCTCATTGCCGTCCAGATCCGTACCCTTGATTGCCGGGATATCTATAGGAGCGGGCATATACTCAAGAATTGCATCGAGAAGCTTCTGTACGCCCTTGTTCCTGTAAGCGGAACCACAGCACACAGGTACGGCCGTGCATTCACAGGTAGCTTTTCTCAGAACCTTCTTCATCTCCTCAACAGAGGGTTCTTCACCTTCCAGATACATCATTGTCAAATCATCGTCCAATTCACAGATCTTCTCAATGAGCTCTGAACGGTAAAGCTCGGCATCATCCTGCATGTCCTCAGGGATATCGGTGATTGAAATATCCTCTCCCTTGTCGTCATTGTAGATGTATGCCTTCATTTCGAATAAATCAATAATACCTTTAAACTCATCTTCCTTGCCGATCGGCAGCTGGAGGATGATTGCGTTTTTACCAAGTCTGGTCTTAATCTGCTCTACGGCTCCGTAGAAGTTTGCACCTAAAATGTCCATTTTGTTAATAAAGGCCATTCTGGGTACATTGTAAGTGTCTGCCTGGCGCCACACGTTTTCCGACTGAGGCTCAACACCGCCCTTTGCGCAGAATACACCGACAGCGCCGTCAAGAACACGCAGGGAACGTTCCACTTCCACTGTGAAGTCAACGTGCCCGGGAGTATCAATAATATTGATACGATGTTCAAGAGCACCCGGCTTAGGCTTACAGTTTTCTTCCAGAGTCCAATGACATGTCGTTGCAGCCGACGTTATGGTGATACCTCTCTCCTGCTCCTGTTCCATCCAGTCCATGGTAGCAGTACCTTCGTGCGTATCGCCAATCTTATAATTCACACCAGTGTAATATAAGATACGTTCTGTAAGAGTTGTCTTACCTGCATCGATATGAGCCATAATACCAATATTTCTGGTTCTATCTAATGGATATTCTCTTCCAGCCAAAGGTCTTTCCTCCTTATATTAGTCCGGGCAGAACCCGAAAGCACCACATCGCCTTCCGGCTATTAGAAGCGGTAATGTGAAAATGCCTTGTTTGCTTCTGCCATTTTGTGCATGTCTTCTTTTCTCTTAACAGCTGCACCGGTATTGTTCGCTGCATCGAGGATCTCATTCGCAAGTCTGTCGCGCATGGTTTTCTCGCCTCTCTTGCGGGCAAACATCGTGAGCCAGCGAAGCCCCAGCGCCTGACGCCTGTCAGGTCTCACCTCGATAGGCACCTGATAGGTAGCGCCACCGATACGTCTTGCTTTGCATTCCAGAACAGGCATGATGTTATTCATAGCCTCCTCAAAAACTTCAAGAGCCGGCTTACCGGATTTCTCTTCTACTTTGGCAAATGCACCGTATACAATCTGCTGTGCGACACCCTTCTTACCATCCAACATGATATTGTTGATAAGCTTGGTAACCACTTTGTTATTGTATAAAGGATCTGCCAATACATCTCTTTTCTGAACATGTCCTTTACGTGGCACGGTTCTTCCCTCCTTAATTATTCGCTTACATTAAATCATCGGTACTCACAGTGTGTCATTCTAATTCAGATAACAGCTATCCTTTCTGTCATCACACAGTTTGTGTTCGTGCGGGTATCTCTTACTACTAACTAATCAAATTTACCGGGATGCCGCCCTTGGGCCTGCCGTCCGGACAGATCTATCGTAACAGAATTCCAACACTAAATTAGCTTACGTTTGTGGGTCCAATCTGTTCCAAAAACTATTTGCCAGCCTTAGGCCTCTTGGCGCCATATTTGGAACGGGCCTGCCTTCTGTTTGCAACACCTGCCGTATCAAGGGTACCTCTGATTACATGGTATCTTGTACCGGGCAAATCCTTTACTCTTCCGCCTCTGATCAGAACAACACTGTGCTCCTGCAGATTGTGTCCTTCACCGGGAATGTAGCTTGTCACTTCGATTCCGTTGGAAAGACGAACTCTCGCGATCTTTCTCAGCGCTGAGTTAGGCTTTTTAGGGGTTGCTGTCTTGACAGCTGTACAAACACCTCTCTTTTGAGGAGCAGAAGTATCGGTAGCTTTCTTGTGAAGGGAGTTCCATCCTTTCTGCAAAGCGGGAGCCGTTGACTTCTTTACGGATGTCTGACGTCCTTTTCTGACTAACTGGTTAAATGTTGGCATTCTGTTTCACCTCCTGCATATAAAATCGCTCTGCCTCTGGCAAAGCATGATTGGTTTTCGTGCATCAAAAAGATACATGCCCTTTCTATGCACACTAGTTTAGTATAATTGCTGGCTTTTTTCTTGTCAATATACTTCCTGGCAAATTTTATTTGAAAATAAAGAATTTTACATACATTTTCACCAAGAAACCCCGCATATACCGTTATCGTATATGCGGGGTCGTGTCAACTATCCTGGATCAACTTATTCCTGCGTGATCAGCTCTTCCATTTCCTCTTCCTCTGACATACCGAGCCGCTCCGAAGCTTCATTGATGATAAAACCGCCTTCCTCGTCTACTTCCTCGTCAAAATCAATCATCTCTTCCGAATCAATATCCTCAAACAGCTTATCATCCGTGCTAAGCCTCGTGTTGCGATAACGCTTCATGCCGGTACCGGCAGGGATCAGCTTACCGATAATCACGTTCTCCTTCAGACCGATCAGCGGATCCACCTTACCCTTAATGGCTGCTTCCGTCAAAACCTTGGTGGTCTCCTGGAAGGATGCCGCTGAAAGGAAAGAATTCGTGGCAAGGGCTGCCTTGGTAATTCCCAGCATCACCTGCTTACCGTCCGCAGGTTCTTTTCCCTCTGCGATCAGCTGCCCGTTGATATCCTCATACTCCAGCACGTCAACCAGCGTACCCGGAAGGAATTCCGTATCTCCGTTATTCTCAATCCTTACCTTCTTAAGCATCTGACGGACAATCACCTCGATGTGCTTGTCGCTGATATCCACACCCTGCAGACGGTACACTCTCTGAACTTCACGGAGCATATAATCCTGCACGGCGCGGATGCCCTTGATCTTCAAAAGATCGTGGGGGTTCACACTACCCTCTGTCAGCTCGTCGCCGGCCTCGAGAACAGCGCCATCGAGAACCTTGATGCGGGAGCCGTAGGGAATCAGATATGCCTTGGACTCACCCGTCTCATCATTGGTGATCACCACCTCGCGCTTTTTCTTAGTATCCTTGATGGAGGCAACGCCGCCGAACTCTGCAATAATCGCAAGTCCCTTGGGCTTTCTCGCCTCAAAAAGCTCCTCCACGCGGGGAAGACCCTGGGTAATGTCATCACCGGCGACACCGCCCGTGTGGAAGGTACGCATGGTGAGCTGAGTACCCGGTTCGCCGATAGACTGGGCAGCGATAATTCCAACCGCTTCCCCCACCTGAACGGCCTCGCCGGTGGCCATGTTCGCACCGTAGCATTTTGCGCAGATACCGTTGCGGGAGCGACAGTTTAAGATCGTGCGGATCTTAACGCTCTCGATGGGCTCTCCCTTTCCGTCCACGCCCACGCTTAAAATTCTGGCGGCACGGCTCGGCGTGATCATATGGTTGCGCTTGACGATCACATTGCCATCCCCGTCCTTAATATCTTCGCAGGAATACCTTCCTGTGATTCTGTCTTTTAGACCTTCGATCACTTCCTTGCCGTCCGTGAAAGCCTTCACGGTCATTCCGGGAATGATGTCCGTTCCCTCCATACAGTCGATCTCTCGGATAATCAGCTCCTGGGACACATCCACCATTCGCCTTGTGAGATATCCGGAGTCGGCGGTTCGAAGAGCGGTATCCGACAAACCTTTTCTTGCTCCGTGAGCGGACATGAAATACTCCAGCACATCCAGCCCTTCACGGAAATTGGACTTGATTGGCAGTTCGATGGTTCTTCCCGTCGTATCCGCCATCAGTCCCCGCATGCCTGCCAGCTGCTTGATCTGCTGATTGGAGCCTCTCGCTCCAGAGTCCGCCATCATATAAATATTGTTGTATTTATCAAGTCCCGCCAGCAGGACGTCGGTCAGCTGCTTATCCGTATCGTTCCAGGTCTCCACCACCGCGCGGTATCTCTCTTCCTCGGTGATGAGGCCTCTGCGGAAATTCTGTGAAATCTTATCCACCGTGGCCTGGGCCTGGGCGAGCATTTCCGGCTTGCTTGCGGGTACGGTCATATCCGAGATGGAAACCGTCATGGCCGCCCTCGTGGAATATTTATATCCGGTGGATTTTATTAAATCCAGCACCTCCGCCGTTTTGGAAGCGCCATGGGTGTTAATTACCTTTTCAAGGATCTGCTTGAGCTGCTTTTTACCCACATGAAAATCAATCTCCGGCAAAAGGACATTTTCCGGCTTGCTGCGGTCAACAAATCCCAGATCCTGAGGCAGGATCTCATTGAACAGGAAGCGTCCCAGCGTGGACTCCACGATTCCGCTTACCTCTTCCCCCTCGGAATTTGTCTTTGTCATCCTCACCCTGATCCGTGAATGGAGCGTGCAGGCCCCGTTTTCATACGCAAGGATGGCTTCGTTTACGTTCTTGTAAAATTTTCCCTCGCCAACCGCTCCGGCTCTTTCCTGAGTCAGGTAATAAATCCCTAGCACCATATCCTGTGAAGGAACCGCAACCGGCCCGCCGTCCGAGGGCTTGAGCAGATTGTTGGGCGAGAGCAGAAGGAATCTGCACTCAGCCTGGGCCTCCACGGAAAGCGGAAGATGCACCGCCATCTGGTCGCCGTCAAAGTCAGCGTTAAAAGCCGTACAAACAAGAGGATGCAGCTTAATCGCCTTGCCTTCCACCAGAATCGGTTCAAACGCCTGAATCCCCAGCCTGTGCAGCGTGGGCGCACGGTTCAGCATCACGGGATGCTCCTTGATTACCTCCTCAAGCACATCCCATACCTGCGTGTCCAGCCGCTCCACCAGCTTTTTGGCGTTCTTTATATTCTGGGAAACCCCCCTTGTCACAAGTTCCTTCATCACAAAGGGCTTGAAAAGCTCGATAGCCATTTCCTTCGGGAGACCGCACTGATAAATTTTCAGCTCAGGCCCCACCACGATAACGGAACGTCCGGAATAATCCACACGTTTTCCCAGCAGGTTCTGGCGGAAGCGTCCCGACTTACCCTTAAGCATATCGGACAGTGATTTCAGCGCCCTGTTGCCGGGTCCCGTCACCGGCCTGCCCCTTCTTCCGTTGTCAATCAGGGCATCCACCGCCTCCTGAAGCATTCTCTTCTCGTTGCGGACGATAATATCCGGTGCGCCGAGCTCAAGAAGCCTCTTAAGCCGGTTATTCCTGTTGATAATTCTTCTATATAAATCATTCAGATCCGAGGTGGCAAAACGTCCGCCGTCCAGCTGAACCATGGGACGCAGATCGGGCGGTATCACCGGGATCGCATCCATAACCATCCATTCCGGCTGATTTCCGGACTCCCTGAAAGCCTCCACCACCTCAAGACGCTTGATAATCCTGGCTCTTTTCTGCCCTGTGGATTCCTTTAAACCGGTTTTCAGCTCCACGGACTCGGTTTCCAGGTCAATGGCCTGGAGCAGCTCCTTAATCGCTTCCGCTCCCATGCCTACACGGAACTTACTGCCCCATGTTTCTCTTGCATCCTGATATTCTTTCTCGGAGAGAACCTGCTTGTATTCCAGATCCGTTCCTCCCGCATCCAGCACAATATAGGAGGCGAAATACAAAACCTTCTCAAGGACTCTGGGCGACAGGTCAAGAATCAATCCCATCCGGCTGGGAATTCCCTTAAAGTACCAGATATGGGATACGGGAGCCGCAAGCTCGATATGTCCCATACGCTCCCTGCGGACGCTGGATTTGGTCACTTCCACTCCGCATCTGTCACAGACAACGCCTTTATATCTTATCTTTTTATATTTCCCGCAATGACATTCCCAGTCCTTGCTCGGCCCGAAAATTCTTTCACAGTACAGGCCGTCCTTCTCGGGCTTCAACGTTCTGTAATTGATGGTTTCGGGCTTGGTAACCTCACCCCTTGACCACTCTCTGATTTTTTCAGGTGATGCCAAACCAATCTTAATGGCATCAAACGTCATCGGCTGGTACACCTCTTGCTTTGTTTCTGACATTTTACAACCCTGCTCCTTTCCAGACTATGTCATGAATTACAGATCCTGTTCCTCATAGGCATCCTCTTCCAGCATCTCGTCAAAGTCATCGCTGAATTCCTCTTCCGGATCCTCGTCATCTGCATTGATCAGCTCGCCGCTCTCCTCATCGAACTCCTGCTGCTGATAACCCATGGAGGACAGAGAACTCTTGTCATAATCATAATTCTTGTCGTCTCCCTCGATCTCATAGCGATAATCCGTATCGCCATAATCAATGGATTCCGTAATTTCAACCTCCGTATTGTCCTCCCTGAGCACTCTGACATCCAGTCCGAGAGACTGAAGCTCCTTAAGGAGAACCTTGAAGGATTCCGGTATTCCGGGTGCCGGTATGTTATCGCCCTTGATAATGGCTTCGTAAGTCTTAACACGTCCGACCACGTCGTCCGATTTCACGGTCAGGATTTCCTGCAAGGTGTAGGATGCGCCGTAAGCCTCCAGCGCCCATACCTCCATCTCACCGAAACGCTGGCCGCCAAACTGCGCTTTACCGCCGAGAGGCTGCTGCGTCACCAGTGAATAAGGACCTGTGGAACGCGCATGGATCTTGTCGTCTACCAGATGATGGAGCTTAAGATAATGCATGTGGCCGATGGTTACCGGGCTGTCAAAATACTCTCCGGACCTTCCGTCCCGCAGCCTCACTTTACCATCCCTCGAAATGGGCACTCCCTTCCACACTTCCCTGTGGTCCCTGTGCTCTGACAGATATTCGAGCACTTCCGGTAAAAGCTCTTCCCTGTGTTTTGCCTCAAACTCTTCCCAGCTCAGATTCACGTAATCATTGGCCAGGTCGAGCGTATCCATAATATCTTCCTCGTTCGCACCGTCAAATACGGGTGTCGCCACATTAAAACCAAGAGCTCTGGCCGCAAGGGAAAGGTGGATCTCAAGTACCTGTCCGATATTCATACGGGAAGGCACGCCGAGGGGATTCAGCACGATATCAAGAGGCCGTCCGTTGGGAAGATAAGGCATATCCTCCACCGGAAGCACCCTGGAAACCACACCCTTGTTTCCGTGACGTCCCGCCATCTTGTCGCCCACGGAAATCTTTCTCTTCTGCGCAATATATATTCTAACCGCCTGATTCACGCCGGGAGAGAGCTCATCGCCGTTTTCCCTGGTAAAAATTTTAGCGTCCACCACAATTCCATATTCACCATGAGGCACCTTTAAGGAAGTGTCCCTCACCTCTCTCGCTTTTTCACCAAATATGGCGCGAAGCAGTCTCTCCTCAGCCGTCAGCTCCGTTTCGCCCTTAGGCGTAACCTTTCCGACCAGAATGTCACCTGCCCGGACCTCCGCACCGATCCGGATAATTCCTCTCTCATCCAGATCCTTCAGCGCATCATCGCCGACACCGGGAACATCCCTGGTAATTTCCTCAGGTCCCAGCTTGGTATCCCGGGCCTCCGCCTCATATTCCTCAATGTGTACCGACGTATAAACATCGTCCTGCACCAGTCTTTCGCTCAAAAGGACAGCGTCCTCATAGTTATAGCCTTCCCATGTCATAAACCCGATCAGCGGATTTTTCCCCAGAGCCAGCTCGCCCAGGGATGTGGAAGGGCCGTCTGCGATTACCTGTCCTGCCTGCACATGGTCTCCCTTTGTCACAATAGGCTTCTGGTTATAGCAGTTGGACTGGTTGCTCCTTGCGAACTTGGTAAGACGGTGTTCCGCCTTTTCCCCGTCGTCGTATGAGATCCGGATCAGATTGGAAGAAACGTAATCTATGGTTCCTGACTTCTTTGCCACCAGGCACACGCCCGAGTCCACGGCGGTTTTCGGCTCCATTCCGGTTCCCACCACGGGAGCATCCGTGGTGAGAAGAGGCACCGCCTGACGCTGCATGTTGGAACCCATCAGTGCGCGGTTCGCATCATCATTCTCCAGGAAGGGAATCAATGCCGTTGCAACGGAAAATACCATCTTGGGGGACACGTCCATGTAGTCGAACATTGCCTTGGGATACTCGGAGGTCTCCTCCCTGTAACGGCCGGAAACCGTGTTTCTCACAAAATAGCCGTCCTTATCCAGAAGCTCATTCGCCTGAGCCACATGGTAATTATCTTCCTCATCCGCCGTCATGTATTCCACTTCATCCGTAACCCTTGGATTTGCCGGGTCGGATTTGTCTATTTTACGGTAAGGTGCTTCCACGAAACCGTATTCATTTATCCTCGCATAGGATGCGAGCGAGTTGATCAGACCAATGTTGGGACCCTCGGGCGTCTCAATGGGGCACATTCTTCCATAATGGGAATAATGTACGTCACGAACCTCGAATCCGGCGCGGTCTCTGGAGAGTCCTCCCGGTCCCAATGCGGAAAGACGCCTCTTGTGCGTCAGCTCGCCCAGCGGGTTGTTCTGATCCATAAACTGTGACAGCTGGGAGGAACCGAAGAACTCTTTCACTGCCGCCTGCACCGGCTTGATATTAATAAGTACCTGAGGGGAAATCTCTTCCGCATCATGAGTGGTCATTCTTTCGCGAACCACTCTCTCCAGCCTGGAAAGACCGATCCTGTACTGATTCTGCAAAAGCTCTCCCACGGCCCTGATACGTCTGTTTCCCAGATGATCGATATCATCATCATTGCCGATTCCATACTCAAGATGTATATTATAATTGATGGAGGCAATAATATCCTCCTTGGTGATATGCTTGGGGATCAGTTCATGCACATTCTTCCGGATCGCCTCCGCAAGAGCTGCCGCATCCTCACCGAATTCCTCAATAATCTGGGCAAGCACCGGATAGTAAACATGCTCGGTAATGCCAAGCTCCCTGGGATTGCAGTCCACAAAGTTCGTGATATCCACCATCATATTGGAGAGAATCTTGACATTTTTCTCTTCCGTCTGAACGTATACAAAAGGGACAGCCGCATTCTGAATCCCGTCTGCCAGCTCCCTGCTGACCTTGACGCCTGCCTCGGCAAGCACCTCTCCGGTGAAAGGATCCACCACATCCTCCGCAAGGACATGATTGCGGATTCTGTTTCGGAAAGACAGCTTTTTGTTGAATTTATATCTTCCGACTTTTGCCAGGTCGTATCTTCTGGGGTCGAAGAACATGGCGTTGATCAGGCTTTCCGCACTTTCAACGCTAAGCGGCTCGCCGGGACGTATTTTTTTGTACAGCTCCAAAAGACCATCCTGATAATTGTCAGAAACGTCCTTGGAAAAGCTTGCTTCTATCTTGGGCTCATCGCCGAACAGCTCGCGGATCTCATCATTGGTACCCACGCCGAGAGCCCTGATCAAAACGGTAATGGGAACCTTCCTTGTCCGATCCACTCGGACATAGAAAATGTCGTTGGAATCCGTCTCATATTCCAGCCATGCACCGCGGTTCGGGATTACAGTGGAGGAAAACAGCCTTTTACCAATCTTATCGTGGCCAATCGCATAATAGATACCCGGGGAACGAACAAGCTGGCTGACGATAACACGCTCCGCACCGTTGATCACGAAGGTGCCGGTCTGAGTCATAATCGGAAGATCGCCCATGAAAATCTCATGCTCGCTGATTTCTTCCTTTTCTTTATTATAAAGACGTACCCTCACCTTTAGAGGAGCAGCATAAGTGGCATCTCTTTCCTTGCACTTTTCAATAGAATACTTTACGTCGTCCTCACACAACTCAAAGTCCACGAACTCCAGGCTCAAATGGCCGCTGTAATCTTCAATCGGAGAAATATCCTCAAAAACTTCCTTGAGGCCCTCATTCAGAAACCAGTTATAGGAATCCTTCTGGACTTCAATAAGATCCGGCATCTCCAAAACTTCTTCCTGTCGTGAATAACTCATACGTATGTTCTTGCCTGCAGCAATAGGACGTATTCTGTTCTTTTCCATTGACATTTCACCCCGTTCTTTATAATGATGTTACTCTTCCACTTCAAATGTGCATAACACACCACAATAGTGCACTTTCCATCCTACTACAAATTGGCAAATAAGTCAACCAGAAAATTTATTATCTGGAAAATATTAACGCAAACAAAAGACTTCTCTCTTCGCAGCAATTCCATTGTCACAAATTTCAGAAACCCCGGTCTTTGCACGGAGCAAACAGACCGGGGTCTTCAAACACAGTTTATTCAATATACACGGCTCATTTCACAGCTGACCGAATTACTTAAGAGTAACTTTAGCGCCTTCGCCTTCCAGCTTAGCCTTGATTTCCTCAGCTTCTTCCTTGGTAGCCGCCTCTTTCAGTACCTTCGGAGCGGAATCAACAAGATCCTTGGCTTCCTTCAGTCCAAGGCCGGTAGCCTCACGAACAACCTTGATAACCTTAACCTTGTTCGGTCCAACTTCTGTGAGCTCAACATCAAACTCTGTCTTCTCTTCCTCTGCGGGGCCTTCAGCCGCTGCAGCTGCAACCACGACACCTGCCGCTGCAGATACGCCGAACTCTTCCTCACATGCCTTTACCAGATCGTTTAATTCCAGTACTGTCAACTCTTTGATAGCGTCAATAAATTCCTGAGTGGATAATTTTGCCATTTTTATTTCCTCCATTAATTAGAATACTGTGATTTCCGCCTGAATACGGAAAGGTTTCCTGTTTGTGCCGTCTGCGCCGATTACTCTGCAGGAGTCTCAGCCGCCTCTTCTGCTGCGGGAGCTTCCTCAGCGGAAGATTCCGCTGCCGCTGCAGCGGCAGCCGCACCGCCTTTTTCTGCCAGCTGGTTCAGCACGCGTGCCATATTGGTGATCGGTGACTGCAGGCTTCCAAGCAGCTTGGAGAGCAGCTCTTCCCTTGAAGGGATCTTGGCGATCTCGCCGATACCCTTAGCGTCATATGCAATTCCTTCCACCACACCGCCCTTGATTTCGAGCTTGTTTGCTTCCTTCGCAAAATTGCAGAGCACTCTTGCCGGAGCCGTCGCATCCTCATTGGAAATAGCTACCGCACTGGGGCCTTCCAGATAAGGAGTGAGCGCTTCAAAGTCCGTTCCTTTAAATGCGAAGTTCATCATGGTGTTCTTGTAAACCTTGTAGGTGATTCCCGCCTCGCGAAGCTGTCTGCGGAGCCTTGTATCCTGCTCCACCGTGAGTCCGCGGTAGTCAACAAGAACGACAGACTGTGCATCTTTAATGTTCGCCGAAATTTCCTCAATGACAGGCTGTTTCAATTCAACTTTTGCCATCTTTCTACCTCCTTTTAGATTTTGTGCCGAAAGGAGCTTATCCTATAAACCAAGCAGGGAAAAGACACTCCCTCCCCGCCCGCCGCGCAGGATCCGGACGGCAGCGCCGCCAGCTTCCTTACTCCCCTGCGAAGCAAAAAACTCCCGGTCAATGCCGGGAGGATAAAGTTTGATATTATAAACTCAGTTCCTCGGTAGGCGGCATCGCTTACGCCCTCTGTTTCACCTTCGGGCACCTACTGTCTTCGGCATGGTTATAGAATAACCTTACTTAAAATATCACAGGACAGGGGTATTGTCAACTCAAAAATGATTTTACGGGGAAATATTTCCCCGGGAAATGTTTCCCTTGGAATCAATTGTCACGCCATAGGAGATGCTCTGCAAATAGGAGAGAATCCGCTCCTTCTCCCCATCACAGGCCAGATCCGTCCTGCAGTCCGACTGGATTGCGGGAATAAACCTCAGATTCTGAATTCCTTCCCTGGAAATATCCGCCTGGATTATTCCCGTGTCCAAGGTTTTGGAGTTAAACCAGAAATTTCCAAGGCTATAGACAACCGGCACCTCCCCATAATATTGAATCCCCTGAAGGCAATGCGGGTGGGCTCCAATAATCAGATCCGCTCCCGCTTCGGCAAGCTTGGGCGCCTGATCCAGCTGCGCCCAGTCGGGCTGCGTCACATTCTCCGTTCCCCAGTGAATAAATACCACCACAAAATCGCTGTTCTGCTTTGCCTGGGACACCATCTCGCAGAGCCTCTGGGGATTCAGGCAGCGGAACACGCCGGGGCTGCTCTCCGTGGCCCCCTTTGTATCCGGATTTTCCAGGCGCTCGATCTGTGTTGCGGAAACAATGGCAATCTTAATATCCCCTGCTATAAAATACACAGGCCTGGAGGCCTCTTCCAGGTTTCTGCCCGCCCCCACATAGGGCATTCCCGCCTCCCGCAGCGTATCCAGACTGTCCAGAAGACCTACTTCCCCAAAATCATAGGAATGATTATTGGCAAGAGAAACGACATCCACGCCCATATCACTCAGATAACTTACCGTGGAAGTATCCGCCCGGAACGTAAAGGTCTTCCCTTCCGTTGCCGTTCCTCTGTCTGTGTACGGGAATTCATTGTTGAGCATCATAATATCCATATCCCGCATGCAGGAAAGAAGCGGCTGTGAAATCGCATTCTCTATGGCAGCCCCCCGTTTTTTCAGATTTGCCATCATCGCATACTCATCATCAAAAAGAATGTCTCCGGCAAAGCCCACAGTCACAATCCCGTCTGTCTTATTCGCCACGGAATAAATGTTGTTTGCTGCCATATATTCCGGATCCGCAAGCACGTCCGCATAAATACCCGTATCCGTATCCGTTTCCTGTGAAATATGCTGCATGGCCTCCCTGACATCCTCTTTCTGGGGAATGATTTCCCAAAAGGAAGCAAGGCCTTCCCGGCTTTCCTCCTCCCGCACTCCCCCCAATTCTCCGGATCCCTGCGGGCGGCTTCCCGACCGGAAGACATAGCTGTAAATCAGGATTCCACACAATCCCACTCCCAGCACGCCAAAAAAAGTCCTCAGAAAGATCCCAAGAGGAGTCAGCTTCTTCGCTCTCTTCTGTTTTACTTTTTTCCTGTTATCTCTCTTCTTCCTGCTCATATTTTCAGCATACCACATTTTTCAGTCAATTTGAATAACAGAATCCATACTTCACACGAATTGCGCTGCCATGAAATCGCACTGAGGCAGGTGTGCACGCAGCACTTTCCTTTCTGCCTCTTTTGCACAAAAAAGCCGCTCCCACCCGAAGACAGAAACAGCTTTTGTATATTAGTCCGGTTTTAATTAGAATTTAGCAACGCTTACCTTCACACCAGGTCCCATGGTCGAAGAAACCGTAATGCTTCTCAGGAACTGACCTTTTAATGCCGACGGTCTTGCCTTCACAATTGCCTCCATAAGAGTGTTGAAGTTCTCCTGCAGCTTCTCTTCCTCAAAGGAAGCCTTGCCGATAGGCGCATGAATGATGTTCGACTTGTCAAGTCTGTACTCGATCTTACCAGCCTTAATATCATTGATCGCTTTTGTCACGTCCATGGTCACGGTTCCCGCTTTCGGGTTAGGCATCAGGCCTTTGGGTCCGAGAACCTTACCAAGGCGGCCTACAACGCCCATCATATCCGGCGTAGCCACAACCACGTCAAAATCAAGCCATCCGTCATTCTGGATCCTGGGAATCAGCTCATCGCCTCCCACATAATCCGCTCCGGCCGCTTCCGCCTCGTTAACCTTGTCACCTTTTGCAAAAACAAGCACCTTAACCGTCTTACCGGTTCCGTTAGGAAGGACTACGGCGCCACGGATCTGCTGCTCCGCATGACGTCCATCGCAGCCTGTTCTGATATGAACTTCAATTGTCTCGTCAAACTTGGCAACCGCTGTTTTCTTTGCCAGAGCCACGGCCTCCGCAGGCTCGTACGTCACTGTACGGTCTACCTGTTTTGCAGCCTCTTTATATTTCTTTCCACGTTTCATTATGAATCCTCCTATGGTTCAAACGACATGGCTGCCGCCTTGCAGCCCCTGTCTCCCACTCTCTACAAATTTGTTATTAGTCTTCTACCGTGATACCCATGCTTCTCGCTGTTCCGGCAATCATACTCATAGCCGCTTCCAGGCTTGCAGCATTTAAATCAGGCATCTTCATCTCAGCGATCTCCTGAAGCTTGGCTTTGGAAATTGTGGCAACCTTCGTCTTGTTCGGCGCTGCTGAACCGGACTTCAGATTGCACGCTTTCTTCAGAAGTACTGCAGCAGGGGGAGTTTTTGTAATAAAACTGAAGCTTCTGTCCGCATATACCGTGATGACAACGGGAATGATCACGTCTCCCTTGTCAGCCGTTCTCGCGTTGAACTGCTTTGTAAATTCAACAATGTTCACACCGTGCTGTCCAAGTGCAGGACCAACCGGGGGAGCTGGTGTAGCTTTACCAGCAGGGATCTGCAATTTAATGTATCCTTCTACTTTCTTTGCCATTGTGGCACCTCCTATAATAATGCAACAAATGCATTGTGGTATGGCGCATCCTTCCCTTTTCCGGATACAGATCTCTATCCGGAAGCCGGAGTTCTGCTCCCACAGCCCGCAGAGCGCATCCGCAGACTCTTTACTAAGTTTCCTCTATATTTACACGGAAGCTCCTGTTCCGGCACGCTTCCCATATAAATATCCAAATATACCTGACTATATCATTTTTCTTACTTCCGCAAAGCTGATCTCCACCGGAGTTTCCCTTCCGAACAGCTCCACATTGATCGTGGCCGTCTGTTTTCCGAAGTCCATTCTCTGAACAACACCGACGGTATCCTTCCAGACGCCGGACACGACTGCGATCATATCCCCTTCCGCAAAGTCGACAGAAACATTTTCAGTCTTGATTCCGAGAGGTTTCATTTCGGCTTCGGTGAGAGGAACCGGCTTGCTTCCCGGACCTACAAAACCCGTAACCCCCCTGGTATTGCGAACCACATACCATGTGTCATCATTCATTATCATATTGATAAGCACATAACCAGGGAACAGCTTTTTCTGAACCGTCTTCTTCGCACCGTTTTTTACTTCCACCACATCCTGCATCGGCACCCTGACTTCCAGGATCTCCTCTTCCAGATGTCTGTTCTCAATGGTCTTCTCAATATTGGCCTTAACCTTATTCTCATACCCTGAATAGGTATGCACTACATACCAGTTTGCTTCTGCCGCCATATTAATCCTCCACCCTCACTTTACAGACTGGTCAGGAAATCCACACCATACTGCATTGCAAAATCAAGTATTGCAATGACCGCTCCAAGTACAATAGAAATACAGACAACTGCAATAGACTGCTTTAAAAGGGAATCCTTATCAGGCCACACGATTTTCTTAAATTCCACTTTCAGGCCTTTAAAGAAACTGGGCTTAGATGTCTTTTCTTTCTTAACGGAATCCGCCATCCTCTACTCCTTTCAACCGCCTTACAGTTATTTGGTTTCTTTGTGCAATGTGTGAGTTCTGCAGAATCTACAATACTTCTTGATCTCCATCCTGTCCGGATGAGTCTTCTTATCTTTAGTCGTATTGTAGTTACGCTGCTTGCATTCTGTACATGCCAATGTAATTCTTGTACGCATCTTAAATTCCTCCAATTCTTCTACCGGATTTTGAGCATAAAAAAAAGACCTGTATCTTATCTCGTTTGTTAACTATAACATATCCTTTTTCCTGCGTCAACTCATTTTCCGCTTTATTTTGATTTTGTAAGGATTTTCACTTGTATTCACAGATTCAACATGATAAAATTTAATTAGTAATTCATGGAAGAGGGGAGGAGTTATTATGGCTTACAGTGCAGCGCTCAATACCGTATACAATCATTATCTGTCAAGCTATGCTCCAATGAGCACCAGCCGGTATGATACGCACAAGCGTGGCGAACTGAAAAGCATTTATAATTCCATCGTCAAAATGAGCAAGGATTCACCCCTGTATCTGATCGATACCAGCAGGGCATCCCAGGGATTTGCGGTGAATCTGAAAGAAAACGCCAGGCAGCTTCGCAATACCATCGCTTCCTTAGGCGGCCTCAACGAAGATGAAATGCTGAACAAAAAAGTGGCTTACTCCAGCAACAGCGACCTTGCGGAAGCTGTTTTCATTGGTGAGCTTTCTGATGAGGAGATTCCTTCTTTTCATATAGAAATAACCGCTCTGGCATCAGGCCAGACAAATGTGGGACGGTTTCTTCCTTCGTCCCTGCCGATCGCCCTGTCCGAAGGCTCCTATTCTTTTGACGTAATCGTAAATGATTTAAGCTATGAGTTTCAGTACAACATACATGAAGGCGAGACCAACCGCGATATCCAGCAGAGGCTTTGCCGGTTAATCAACAATTCCGATATCGGGCTTCGCTCGGACGTGATTGAGGACGGCAATGGGAATTCCGCTTTGCGCCTTACCTCAGCCGCTACCGGCCTCAAAAATAACCGGGACGTAATTTTTCATGCGTCCGATGCAGGAAATACCGGCCGCCAGAAGGGAAGCGTATCGTATCTCGGCCTCGATTCCATTGCCGCAGCGCCTTCCAATGCGGAGTTTACCGTAAACGGTGAGGCCAGGAGCGCTTCCTCCAATCATTTCACATTAGATAATCTGTTTGAAATCCATTTAAAGGGCGTCAGCGCCTCGCCGCAGGATACGGCAGAAATCGGACTTATGGCTGATGTGGATTCACTGGCCGAAAACATAAACAACCTGATTACCGGATACAATTCCTTTCTTCACAGTGTGAATCATTATGCGGAAGCGTATCCCCTGAGCAACCGGCTGATCAAGGAAATGAATCACATGTCTCTCTATTATCAGGAGGATTTCGAAAAAATCGGAATTTCCCGCGGGGAAGAGGGTATGCTGTCCATGGATAAGGATACCCTTCGCAGCTCAACGCTTGCCGGCAAAGGAACCGAAAGCCTGAATGCCATCAAGGGTTTTACAAGCTCGATTCTTCAGAAAACGCGCCAGGTTTCTCTTGATCCCATGCAATATGTCAAGAGGACTCTGGTGGCTTATAAAAATCCCGGCCACAGCTATGCCGCCCCATACGAAACCAGTACATACAGCGGCATGATGTTTAACAGCTACTGCTAAATTGATTCCGCCGCTTTCGCAAAGCAGCACTGCTTCTTTTGCCGCTTCAAAAACTCTGTTGACAAAAGCCTGTATGCATTTTATCCATAGGAGATATGCATACAGGCTTTTTACCCGCCTGGTCAACAACCCAGCTGCAAGCAACGGGTCATCAAGCTTGCAGCGCTGCAGAGCAGCGGGGTATGTGACCCCTGCGGCATTCGCCAAATGTCTGCTTCGCAGCCGCTTGGCTCATTGCTCGCAGGAATCAAAAATTTTCTTCTTAATGTCGAACCCTTATGAGAAAAAACCGAACCACACCGTCCGGTTTCTACATGCAAGCAACCGCGTCTCTTTTCAGGGGCGCCTCCTACTCTCTGTACTTCTCAAGCTGAATATAATCATCCATCATTTCAAGGATCTTCTTACGTCCCTTTTTGTTTAACTGAACGTAATACTGCATAACTCTGTTTTCAAGAATCTTCTCACCGAGAGATTCGCCTTTTTCAAGTGAAGAAAAGTCAACCGGGTTCAGGCTCAATCTGTCACACATCCGAATCACCGTACCATATGCCATACCTTCAATCCCTCTGTCAAGCGCCGTAACAAGAGTGCTGTAAGGAATCCCCATTTCAATCGCAAACTGTCTTACACTCTTGTACTGCTTTAAAATTTCTGCTTTCAAAATTTCTGCTTTAGTCATTTTGAGACCTCCCATTAGCTTATCTAGTAATTAATTTCAGCAGTTACTTATAAAAGAAGTATAGCACATTCTCGAAATTCCGTCACTTAAAAAATTCTAAATTTTTTACAAATAATACTAAAGTACTATAAGATTATTCTATATCCTTCAGACCATCAAACTCGAAGGAATCGAAAAACTCCTTTATTGTAATTCCAAATCCGTCACACAGCTTTTCAAGTGTTATGATCCCCGGATTTAACGTGGATTTATCCATGATGTGCATCAACGTTGTGAGCGGCACCGTGGAACGATACGACAAAGTGTAATAGCTCATATTCTTCTCTTTACAGAGATTATTAATTCTGTCCACCAGCATATCTTGTGTTTTCATCTTTTGTCCTCCCATAAGTGATACCTTTATTTTTACTTCATTTATTTTAGCACCAAATATGGAAGTATCCGCATTTCTATACTGAACTGTGTGTTTTTTGAACTGAACTGAAGCTTTTCGATCTGTTTACGCTGTTTGAAGTCCCCGAACCGATAACAGTAATTCTATGTTTTTCTTATTCTGCGTGATAAGTCCCAGCAAAGCCTCATGGGAATCATCAATCTTTTCACTCAGAGATCGCTCTATCCCGGACAGCGAATTTTGGGTCTTTCGCAGAGAATTCTGAGTTTTTTGCAAAGAATTCCGGGTCTCTTTCAGGGATTTTTCCAGTTGATCCATCCGTTCATTCAGTGTTCTCTCCACCTGGTCAATCCGTTCATTCAGTATTCTCTCCACCTGGTCAATCCGTTCATTCAGTATTCTCTCCACCTGGTCAATCCGTTCATTCAGTATTCTCTCCAGCTGATCCATCCGCCCATTCAGTGATTCCTCCACACGATCGATCCGCTCATTTAACGATTCCTCCACACGGTCGATCCGCTCATTTAACGATTCCTCCACACGGTCGATCTGTTTCATAATGTCCATTAACAGTTCCAGTATTCTTTCCTCATTGTTCATATCCTTCTCCTCTTCCTATATTGCGTCACCAGTTTCGTCATACCCCCATATCACTAAACCAGCCCCTGTGCAACCATGCTAACGCAGGCCCGCTGCAATGTCAATATACGAAAAGGCGGGCCCAAAAAGTTGCACAATACAATATATTGCCTCAATTATCGGGTCATACCACCATATATAGATTTAAAGCCGCAAATAAACCGAATCGCTCCCGTTGAGAAACAGAAATTTCGGCATATTTACTGTCCTTTTTCTTACAACGGAATGTTCTTGTGGGAATTCTTTTTCCTGTGGGGGAGAATCTCCCAATAATTGGAAAGCACTCTGAGTACATGGGCTCTGGTGCGGGAAGGTTCTATCACCTCGTCCACATATCCCATATGAGCCGCCTCATAAGGATTCAGAAACTGATCCTGATATTCCTTATAATACCGTTCCTTCTCTTCCCGGTCCGCATTCCTGTACAGAACATCCACTGCCGCATGCGCACTCATGACAGCCATCTCGGCCCCAGGCCAGGCATACACCATATCCGCTCCCAGCTCCTTGCTGCACATGGCAAGATAGGCGCCGCCGTAAGCCTTCCTTATGATCACTGTGATTTTGAGCACCTCCGCCTCGCTGTAGGCAAAGAGCATTTTGGCTCCGTGGCGGATGATTCCGCGCTGCTCCTGCTCCTTTCCCGGATAAAACCCGGAGACATCCACAAGATTCAAAAGAGGGATATTGAAATTGTCGCAAATCCGGACAAACCTTGCCGCCTTGTCCGCCGCATCTATGTCAATGCATCCGGCCTTCTGCGCCGACTGGTTTGCCACGATTCCCACGGGGCAGCCCCCGATCCTGGCAAACAGAGTGATAATATTCATGGCATACTTTGGCTTGATCTCCACCGCACTGCCGTCATCGATCAGGCATTCAATAATCCTGTGCATGTCATAGGCATGCCTTGCCGATTCCGGTATGATATCCGAAATCTCCTCCAGCTTCCGCTGCGTGTACGCAAAGTTCTTTTGACGGCCCGGCATCATCTGGCAGTTGGAAGGCAGGTATTCCAGCAGCTGCCTGATAAAAGAAACGCACTCGCCATCGCCGCCCGCCACATGATCCGCCATCCCGCTCAGTTCAGAGTGAACCAGGGTTCCCCCGAGCTCATCCATGGTAACCTCCTGCCCGATCGCCGCCTTTACCACCTTGGGACCGGTAATGAACATATTGCTGGTATTATCCACCATCACCACAAAATCCGTAAGGGCCGGGGAATACGAGGCTCCCCCTGCGCAGGTTCCCATAATTGCCGATATCTGCGGTATCTTTCCGGAGGACTGCACATTCTGGTAAAAAATATGGCCATGACCGGAAAGGCTCTGGATTCCCTCCTGCACTCTGGCCCCGCCCGAATCAAAAAGAGCCACAATGGGCACCATCATCTCCAGCGCCTTCTTCTGGATTGCCGCTATCTTCCTGGCGTTCATTTCACTGATGGAGCCGCCGAACACGGTAAAATCCTGAGCATAAACACACACAGGCCGTCCGTTTATCTTCCCGTAGCCCGTGATGACCCCGTCCCCCTCCTGCTTTTTGCGGTCCATCCCAAAATACGTGCATCTGTGTTCCAAAAACATGTCGGTTTCCACAAAGGTATCCTCGTCGATCAGAAGGCGAATCCTCTCCCACGCCGTAAGCTTCCCCGAATCATGCTGTTTCCCGCTTCTGCCCTCTCCATGTATAACCTGTTTCTTTTGTTCCAGCTGTCTGCGCTTTTCCTCGTTCATGACAAATCCTCTCCTTCCAGACTGTGCAGATACGCTTCGATCTTTTTAATATGCGGCTTCTCATACCAGCTTCCGTCGATCTCCACCAGCCCCTCGCCGCTCTCCCGGAACACCTCCACGACATGGTGCAGGCGCTTTCTCTCCTCCGCACCGCAATACCTGTGGACCGCCTGCGCCTGTGCGGGATGAATCAGAAGCTTTCCGGAAAATCCCATTCTTCTTGTTTTCTCATAGGAAAGCAGAAACTTTTCCATGTCACGGATCTCAAAACTCACCGTATCCAGGGAGGTTTTGCCATAATAAGCCGCATACAGCACCAGCTTGCCTTTTGCAAAGAGCGCCGCCTCCTCCCCCGTCCCGTATCCCAGCTCCCGGCAAAAATCCTCGCCGCCAAAGGCAAGAACATTCACCAGCGGATGTGCTGCGGTCTCTTCCAGACGTACAATCCCCCGGACACTCTCCACCAGGGCGATCACCTGCTTTCCGTCAAGACTTTCCCGCAGCCTCTCCAGCACGGACACATCCTCGAATTTGGGCAGCATAAAACCGGAAACAGGACAGGCGGACAGACGGTTCAGCTCCTGTTCCATCCTCTCTTCGGAATTCACCCGGACATAAATGGACCTTTGCCCGCCATACTTTCTGCAGGCTTCATATACAAGTTCAAGTCCCGGTCCCTTCTGCTCCCCGGTCAGGGAATCCTCCAGATCCAGAATCAGATGATCCGCCCTGATGGACGGAAGCTTGCACATATATTTTTCCTTTGCAGGAATGAACAGCCAGGTTTTATCGATCTCCATGATTTCTCGCTTCCTTTTCCTCCAATTTCCGTTTCAGCTCCAGAATCTTGTGCGCCCTCTTTATCATAGGGGGCCCTATCATTCTGCCTTCCAGCATGGCAACACTCTCCCCTGCGGCTCTCATTCCCTCCACGGCGTCCAGCACCTTCTGCGCCTGCCTCATCTCCTCGCAGGACGGCTGAAAGCATTCATTGGCCCAGGGAATCTGAACCGGATTTACCAGAAGCGCGCCCGCAAAGCCAAGACAGCAGGCCTTTCCCTCCTCCTCCATAAATCCCTCCCTGTTTTTCAGATCCAGATAAGGGGTGTCGATTGGCAGGATACCATACATCCTTGCCGCCATCACGATCATTGCCCGGGGCACGTCAAAAGCCCGGGGCGGATCCGTATGCTTTCCCCAGACACTGTCCAGATAATCCTCACCGCCAAACAGAAGCGCTATGATCCGCTTGCTGCACCCGGCTATTTCCTGCACATTCATCACCGCCTGCGCATTCTCAATCAGCGGAAGAAGCTTCAGGCTGCCGTCCTTAAGCCCTTCCCTTCTCTCACACGCTTCAAGCAGCTTTGCAAATTCCCGGATATCCTCCGCACCGCTGATCTTTGGGATCACGATTCCGGCAATCCGCCCCCCATAAATCAGCTTCAAATCCTCCAAAAGGTCTTCGCCTCCCAGCTTATTCACCCGGATGAAAAGCTGCCGCCCGTCAAAGATTCCCTTTTTCAGACATCCCTCCAACACCTGCCTGGCCTGCCCGCGCTTTCCCTCCGGGACAGAATCCTCCAGGTCAAAAATAATGGCATCCGCATCGCAGGAGGCCGCCTTTTCCAGAAATTTTTCCTTGTAGGCGGGAACGAATAACATGCTTCTCAATAAGTAATTCATAATAATCTCCTTGTCTTTTTCCTATCTTAAAGTGTAAATGCTGCCGTGCGAAAATGCAATGGCCCCGAGTCAAAATAATCCGGCGGATTCCCTAAAGATTTCCTGTCAATTGGACGAAATATTATGAAATATATCTTTCTAGAGGAAACCATCAACCACCTCCTTTTAAAAGGGAAGCTCTGAGAGGAAACGCAATGATCATAAAGCACAACATGCCCGCCATGAACGCCATGCGGATCAATGGTATCAATACCACACAACTTGCCGATATTTCCGAGAAATTGTCCACCGGCTACCGGATTAACCGGGCGGCAGATGATGCGGCAGGCCTGGCCATCTCGGAAAAAATGAGAAGGCAGATCCGGGGCCTTTCCCAGGCGGCCCTGAATGCCCAGGACGGCATTTCCCTGGTACAGATAGCGGACGGAGCCATGGCCGAGGTTCATGATATGCTTCACAGAGGAACGGAGCTGTCCGTCAAAGCCGCCAACGGAACTCTGTGCAATACGGAAAGGCAATACATCCAACAGGAAATCAGCCAGCTCCAGAAAGAGATCGATGAGATCTCAGAGCGCACTACCTTCAACGAAATCCAGGTTCTCAAGGGAAAAGACGTGCCTTTTGTGCCAAAGGACAGCGACGTGGTAATCAGCGGTTCCCTGCCCGCCTGGATCCAAAGCAACGCTCTTGGCAGCGGGTATTTATCAGAAAAATATACCGCGCCCGTAGAAGATCCAAATAATCCGGGAACCTTTATTGATACGGATTTTCCGGCGGCCGTTCTGGACTTCAGCGCTCTGGATGCCGACCTTACGAACAAGCTGAAAGAACTGGACGCCAGCGGTTTCTACACCACATGCTGTACCTGCGATAACCACTACAGCATCAACTTCACGACCGATTCCTCCGCACCGAAGCAGCAGACCAGCGGAAACCACTACATTTATAATGTGGATATCAACGGAGTTGCCAGTGCGGACGACCTTATGAAGCGCATCATGGACGTCACAAACGGCCATCCGAACAGCCATTTTACAGAGTTCAAGATCGACAACGGTAAACTATATATCCACGATAACCGGCCGGACGTCTCTCCCCAGAGCGGGAAATTCGGCCCTGGTGTTGCAAGGACAAAACAGGATGCCATGAATCAGCAGCCGCCTGTAACCATAGAGCTGCAGATCGGTGCGGAGGCCGGACAGCATTTGTCCATTGAGCTTGCATCCGTCTCCTGTGCGGCCCTGGATATCGAGTGGGTGGACGTGAGCACCGTTGACGGCGCTTCGGATGGAATCAACCGTTTCAAACATGCCCTGGAACATATCAGCAGGGAGCGGGGGCGCATGGGCGCCTACCAGAACCGCCTGGAGCACACCATTCAGAATCTGGAAAACGTGGTGGAGAATACCCAGGCGGCGGAAGCGCGTATCCGCGATACGGATATTGCAGACTTCATGGTGCAGTATTCCAACGCAAATATCATAGCCCAGGCCGGACAGGCCATGTTAGCGCAGGCGAACCAGATGAATCAGGGCGCACTGCAGTTGATCCAGGGCGCTTAAAAATATAAGGAGGAAAGGATTTTTATGGAAATATGACCTGAACCAGAGCCTTGCTCCTTCAAAAAACTTTTGCAGCTGCTTGACAATACCCAAAAACAATTTTGAAATCAGAGAAGGGATCCTAAATGACACCTACGCCCATTTCCATCTGTATCATAGCCAAAAACGAGGAAAAGCATATGGAGGCTTTTCTTTCCTCCATCCAAAAGCATATGAAAGATTATCCACACGAGATCGTGGTAGCGGATACCGGCTCAACGGACCGGACGGCTTCCATTGCCCGGAAATACACGGATAAAGTGTTTTCCTTTGCATGGATCAACGATTTCAGCGCCGCGCGGAATTTCTCCATCGGCTGCGCTTCCCACGACTGGATTCTGGTTCTTGACTGTGACGAGTATGTTGTGGATCTGGATTTGAACGCTTTCTCCCGGATGGCGGAGCAATATCCGCAGGCAGTCGGCGTGCTCTTGCGGCGGAATCATTACGAGATGAACGGAACGGACAGTGTCTATACGGATCAGGTGGAACGCTTCTTTAACCGGAAGCTCTTTCACTATGAGGCGATCATCCATGAACAGGTTCGCTCACTCAATGGAACTCCCTATACACGGGTGGAGCTTCCCCTTACCGTGGAGCACTGCGGCTACAGCGGTTCTGCGGAGGAATTGGTCCAGAAGGCAAACCGGAACAATGCATTGCTGCTCAAAATGCTGGAAGAGAATCCCGACGACCCTTACCTCTATTTTCAGCTGGGGCAGTCCTACAATATGCTCCATGATGACGAAAAGGCCTGCTACTATTACGGAAAAGGCCTGGAGTACGAGCTGGAGCCTGAGGCGGAGTTTGTGCAGATGATGGTGATCGGCTACGGCTATGCCCTCCTTCATCTGGAGCGCTATGACGAGGCCCTCCTCTTCGAGAATATTTACGACGAATTCTCCTTTTCCGCCGACTTTGTCTGCCTGATGGGCCTGATCTACCTGCGCAAAGGCATGGTCCTGCAGGCCATGCAGGAATTTCTGAAAGCGACCACCATCAAGGAAGCGCACGTGGAAGGCGCCAACTCCTTTATCCCGACTTTTAACATGGGCTGCATCAACGAAGTGCTGGGAAACACAGAGACCGCCATTACCCTGTACCGCAAGTGCGGTGATTTTAAGCCGGCACTGGACCGGCTGAAGGAACTATGTGAATAATCTATAGAAAACCACATGGTATTTAATTTGCAGTCCCTCGGTTTTCAGCTTAAACCTCTCTCTGTGTCGGATTGATAAAAAACTGTAATTGTCTGTCCATTAAAGCCGCCAAATAGCAAAAAGAACTGTTTGACATAATCATTCCCTGACACATACTTAAAAGCTGCAAATCAATATAATTTTTACCATCCACATTTCCTTCCACGTAAACCGTTTGCCCTGACAAATTCAGGCCAAGCTTGCTCTCGTTTTCCTTACACCATTCAATGCTATCCGTAAACACAAAGAATACGGCATCGGGATACATCTCCAAAATTTTTTTGCAATTCTGTTTATAATATTCTACAGGCAGATCCCAGCCCAGCGTAACAAAGTCCCCTCTTCGTATATGGATTCCCACGGAACGGCTGTCTTTTATCCTATTTGCATATTTTATATTTTTTTCATCCTTTAACTGAGGGAAGGTAAGCTCTGAAAGAATTTCTTCCCTGTATCTGTCAAACCAGCCTTTATTAATCCAATAACCATGATAATAGATATTAGGAGCTGACAGCCTGACAATTTCCGGTCGGAATTCGTTTGCATGTATTCTCATAATCTGTCCCTCAAATGGATTAAACTCCGAATAATTACTTGTCTCCGCCAGCATCACCATCGGCATCCCCATATTCACGAAACTTTGAGGCAGGCTGATCCCTTCCTTTTTCTGTCTGATAATTTCTTCCCACACGTCCTTATCAAAACAATTACTCAAAAGATTTGCCTTAATTCCAAAAACCTTTTCCAGCTCATAGCCGTTATGAACCTGATTTACAAAAAAGAAGGAATCATCCAGATACCATTCTTCTCCGGTACAATATCTCTGGGCAAACCTCACAAAAACATACTGAAATACCTGATTTGCCAAACCTCCGTTTAAAAACTGTATTCTCATATTGTTTTCTCCCTTCCCAAAACCCCAACTACTTCCAGCATTTCCTTCACCCTATCCTTCAAAGAAAACCTCTCCCTTACAGCTTTCTTCCCCCTTTGGGCAATCTGGCACCGCTCCTGCTCATGTTCCAGAAAATAGCGAAGCTTTCCAAGAAAGTCTTCCCCGTCCGTGTACATCACCAGCTCCTGCCCATCCTTAAAGAAGACATCAATCTCAGGCTGATAGGCTGTCAGACAGAAGCCTCCGCAGGCAAGTATATCCAGCACTCTCTGGGGAATTCCTGTCTCAATGGTTCTGGAAGTGACATTCAGGTTAATCCGGCTTTCGTGGAAGACAAGCGGCATCTGGGTTGCGTTATTCACATACCCTTTATTCAGAATATTCGGATTTGCGGCCAGCTTCTCCGGAAAATCAGGCGGCGTATAGAGCGCAACCGGCCTCTCCTCCGCCGCAAGAGCCACGGTATCCTCCCTCTCCCTCGCCGCAATCTCAATGTTGACCACATCCGCCGCCAGATAGGCAGGGGCGTCACAGTACATTTTCCCCAAACAGATCTCACATTTCTCTATAATCTCCTCAATTATTTTCTGAGGAAGGGACGCACGGACAAAATTGTAGCCATAGATCTTCCGCTGCGCTTCAATCAACCCTTCCAGCCAGCCTCTGGTATATTCTTCAAAAACCACTTTTCTATAATGATTTTCGCTTCCATTATAAAACTTCCCAACAAAGGAAATATCACTGCGAAACTTCGCCCGCTCCTCCTCATCCGCCTGACCAATTATCTGTTCCATTCTCTCAACAGCTACTCCCAGTGGAAAATGGAAACAGTTCTTCGCCCCTTCCTGCTGAAGTCTTACCGCATAAGCTTCATCAAAACAAAAAATATAATTAAAGGAATTGGATAGAGTGGGGGACATCAGCGTATACATGGGGCAGTCGTAAATCCAGGCCAGATAGGGTATCTTATTTACCTCACAGATAGAAGAAATCAAAGGGAAATAATCAAAGCTGAAAACAGCTTCCGCCTTATGGTGATGGATCCAATTCATAAACACGGCGGCAAACATGGCGTCCGCATGAAAATCCCGGAGCCGCTTATCAAAAAAAACCACATCAATTCCAAGTTTTTTCATTGCTTCTATCAAAGCCGGTTCGCTGTAAGAGTTCCATCTGTACACAATTATCGTTTTCTTATCCATCCCCTCTTAATTCCCCTCTCCGTCCATTCAAGACTTTTCATAAGAATACCAACTTATTCTGGCACCCCTACCTTATTTATGTTAATATATTTTTAGCAGATAAGCAAGCATTTGAGAAAGGACTACATCATGACACCGATTTCTGTCTGTATCATTGCCAAAAACGAAGAAGCGCATATCGAGCGTCTGCTCTCCTCCCTCTCCTCCTGTCCCTTTGAAATCGTCCTGGTGGATACCGGTTCCAGTGACCGCACAAAGGAAATTGCCGCCAAATATACGGATTGTATTTATGATTTTCCCTGGATCGATGATTTCGCCGCCGCCAGGAATTTCTCCCTCTCCAAGGCATCCAACGATTGGATCCTCATGATGGACTCGGACGAATGGGTCAAGTCCATTGATTTGGAGGAGCTGGATTATTTCCGCAAACATCTCTCCCATGCGGTTGGCTCTGTGACCAGGGAAAATCTTACCGGAGATCCGGGACATCCCTCTCTCTCCACAGACCAGACGGAACGGTTCTTTTCCCGGAAGCGTTTTCAATATACAGGAATAATCCATGAGCAGCTGACGCCTAAGTTCGAAAAATCCTTCGAGGCCTTTCTGTTAAATACCACCATCGGACACGACGGGTATCTGATGACCGGACAGGAACGTATCGCCAAGTCTCTGCGAAACATCACTCTTTTGAAAAAGCAGCTGGAACAGAAGCCGGACGATCCCTACACGCTCTACCAGCTGGGAAAAGGCTATGAAATGATAAGAGATGCGGCAAATGCCTGTCTCTGCTTCGAGAAAGCCCTTAGGACAGGACTGGATTCGGAACTTGCCTATGTGCAGGCGCTCATTCTTTCCTATGGGGAAGCGCTCCTGGAAACCGGACAGTTTAAGAAGGCGCTCTCACTGGACAATTACGCCAATTCCCTTTCCGGCTCTGCGGACTACCTGTATCTGATGGGAATGATCTGTCTGAAAAACGAGCAGTATGAGCAGGCGCTCGACCAGTTTGAAAAGGCCGTCGCTCTGCCAAACGCCCTGAAAGAAGGGAGAAACAGTTATCTCTGTTATTACGAAATCGGGCGTATCCTGTCCATGATCTCTGAGTGGGGAATGGCACGAAATTATTTTCTGAAATGCGGCGACTATCCGCCGGCCTTACATGCGCTTAGAATTTTAGACGAGCAGGGACTGTAATTTAAATTTACATCCCCAATTATCCCATAGCGGAGCTTCTCTTCTTATAATCATGATATCTCTCTGCTCTTGCAATTGTCAACCCATTTAAGAGAAAAAAGGGACTGGCTTTTGCCAATCCCTTTCTGATAGTTTCTCTTATCTTACAATCAATTACCCGATTAGCCGAGTAAGGAAAGAACTCCCTGGTTCGCCTGATTGGACTGTGCCAGCATAGCCTGACCTGCCTGAGCAAGGATCTGGTTGTTGGAGTACTTAACCATCTCTGTAGCCATATCCGTATCACGAATTCTAGCCTCAGCTGCGGTGGTGTTCTCAACAACGTTGTCCAGGTTGTTAATTGTGTGCTCCAGACGGTTCTGAACAGCACCGAGATCAGATCTCTGTAAGGATACCGTCTGCAATGCGCTCTTAACAAATGCGTTCAAGCTTGCGAAATCATTAGCCGTTGCATAAGTAGATTTCGTTGCCGAATCATAAGCTGTGAACTTATCAACCACGTCACTTGCTGTTACGTCTACCTTTGTACCATTCTTCGTCCAGCTAATACCAGAAGCACTTGAAGCCAATGCATCCATACCCATTGACTTAATGGAAATATCAATATGCTGTCCTGCCTCTGCACCAACCTGAAGTCCCTTACCGGTGAAGCTTCCGTCTAACAGATTCTGCTCATTGAACGTGGTCGTGTCAGCAACACGGTCAATTTCTGTCATCAGCTGCTTGATCTCAGCCTGGATATAGGACTGGTCAACAGAAGAAAGTGTTCCGTTCTCACCCTTAACTGCCAGTTCGTTCATACGCTGTAACATGTCATGAACTTCGTTCAGAGCACCCTCAGCCGTCTGTACGCAGGAGATACCATCCTGTGCATTAGCGGAAGCCTGTGTAAGACCTCTGATCTGCCTTCTCATTTTCTCGGAAATGGAAAGTCCTGCCGCATCGTCAGCCGCACGGTTGATCTTGTAACCGGATGACAGTTTCTCAGTGGATTTTGCCTGAGTGGATGTGTTAACAGCTAACATTCTGTTAGAGTTCATTGCTGTAAGGTTGTGTTTAACTATCATTGACATAATATATTCCTCCTTGAATTTAACGCCGCGTCCCTGCGTACGTTTGGTGATTTGTGGCAGTCATCTTTTCGAATTCGTACGCATCCAAAAGGATAACCGCTTACATGCTTTTTAAGTAATAACGGGATATGTACTGGCTGATTGCCATGTTTCCCTTTACTTGCATTATATATCGGAAGGTTTCCACAATACTTTAGAGGGGTTTTGAAAAATTTTTTAAATTTTTTTACTTTGTCAGAACGGGGTTGCTTTTATGGTCGGCACATTCCAAAATCGCAGCCAAAAATATGCCAAAAGCAAACGTCTGGCATTATCTCCCAAACTCCGTGAAAAAGGAATACCCTCTGCGCTTTTTCTCCACCACTACCATGGAGTCGTAATAATGACACGCCTTCACGTGCTGTGCATAGGAAGGCAGCCTGTCCGCCTTTTCAAACTCCACGAACTGGCTGTTCACGCAATCCGCAAAGTTCTTGCTGTACTCAATAAAGGAATCCTTTTTCAAATACCCTCCCCCATACCTGGGCGAATAACAGCACTGACAATCCTCGCACAGATATACACCGCCTTCCTTCAGTAAAGGAAACAGCGTTTCAAATGTCAGGATCTGGTGCTCCATCATGTGGCTTCCGTCATCCAGCACCGCATCAAAGGGTCCCCACTTGCCGGAAACCTCACGCAGAAATGCCGGATCCGCCTGGGAACCGATACAGATATGTACGTTTCCCTCTTCAAACTGCCTGCAGCTTTCGTCTATGTCAATGCCTACAATGGTTGCCTTTTCTCCGAAATAATCTCTCCACATCTGCATGGAGCCTCCCCGGAAGACGCCGATCTCAAGGAACCTGACATCGCTGTCCGCATATTTGTGTAAAAAGGTATCGTATATTTCAAAGTAATGCCACCATTTGTTCATGATTCTGTGGTTCCTTTTCAGATAGAATTCCTCCATTTTGTTGGAGGGAATCACTTTGTCCGGAACCAGCTCGTTCAGCTCATAGCACTTGTCATAATCGCAGTCCAGACCTACGGTTCCAAGATTGGCCCGCTCCGGCACGATCAGATCTCCCGGTTTCAGCATTTGATCCCTTTCGATTCCATACTCCTTTTGCAGCTGCTCCATAATCTCGTGGTGTAAATAGGGAGTGACGATTATCCTGTCCCAGTCCGTTTGCCTGATCCTCTCCGGGGACTCCACCGTATAATCTCCCTCCAGCGCACTTCCCCATTTTGCACGGTCATTATCCACAATTCCCACGATCTCAATTCTGCGGGCTGCAGGGCACGCCCTCAAAAATTGTCTGGTTCCCTCTCCCGCTCCAAATAATAATGCTCTCATTTCTCTCTTCTCCTTATCTTCTTATCTTGAATCCGATGACACTGCCTGCGGCTTGCTTCACGCTTCGTGCATGACCTCCCGGCCCTGGCATCATCAAATTAAATCCGTCATATTCGTCGTCCGGTTAAAAAACGGATCCTCCACCACAAGCGACAGAAAATCGGAATCCGTCACCTTCAGCCTGTGGATCAGGCCCAGCATGATCTCGTCCAGCTTCTTCGTCTGCCCCCTGGCGTTTGGAGGAACAAGCTCCAGATATCTGCGGAAATAGTCAGCTATTCCCTCCTGCGCCCTGACAAAGCATTCGATATCACGACGGTTCCTTGTCTCCTGTGCAAATGTTGGCCGTCCCGCACTGTCAAACCCATTCACAGAAGGATGAGGCGCTGTCAGGATCGTCTCCAGCACATAGTAATTGTCGAAAACAGCGCTTCCCTGTGTCTCATCCGTTCCGTAAAAGGCTTCTACAGACACTCTCTTATCGCTCATAAACTCCGGTTCCAGCCGCAAAAAATACAGACCTTTCAGCGGATTTGGCAAAAGCTTTTGTATGTACATCTGCGTGGTTCCCTTTGCCACAAAGTCAAAGAAGGCAACGGCCCCGTCTTTGACCTGCAGGCTTTCTATGTATGCCCGGTAACGCTCTCTCTGAATCTCCGCATTGCTCAAAATGGCTTCCCTGTACCGCGCAAGCCCCTGTCCGTCCTTTTCCGATACCTGTATCCGGTCAGGACGCAGCCCGAATCTCACACGCAGATTTTCCTCAAGGGTGCCGCTGAATTTCATGCTGTCCACATAAGCGATATCCGCCTCATCCTCCATTCCGGCCTCCACCGCGGCGATACGCGAGGTCATAAAATATACCGTCGGCTTCTCGTCCAGCATTTGATACAGCTTCTTGGGCAGATATCCGTCCCTTGCGCTGAACCAGACGTTTGGAATCTTCTCCTGCCGGACTCTTTCCCGAAACCACAGCATGAAATCCGTAATAACCGGCGCACAAACCAGATACCCGATCTCATAGGCGCTCTGCAGCACAATCTCCCGGCTCTCCTTCTCAAACCGGAAGGGATCGTTAAACAGCCTGGATACCATCATCCCCGTTTTGATGCGTTCCGGCAAAGTACCGCCGCAATCCTCCAGCCCCATATACCCCAGCGCATCCAGCAGATCCCTGCCGCTTATAATATAGAAGGAATCCATTCCGGCATTCTCTGCCGTCTCCAGATCTGCCACAGTGTCGTCTCCAAGGTGAAGGTATCTTTTGTCCCCCTCAAACAATTTGAGGTTTTCGAAAAGCCCCTGTGTCTTTCCCCTTCCGTATTCGCAGGATACCAGAACGCCCTTCTGGCCTGCCAGGCCGCATTTGTCCAGGATCTCCTCGATCTGCTGCCTGCGGTAATAAGTGTCCGTTATGATATAAACCGCTTTTCCCTGGCGGATGCAATGGGCAAAAACCTCGCAAACCGCTCTCCTTGGAACAATGGTATTCCTGTCAATTTCCCATTCCAGAACGGCCAGCTCTTCTGTGGAAACCGGACTGTCCTTGATTTCGCCAAGTACCCTCTTATAGATGGTCGCCAGCGTGGGAGCCCCGGACTTTGCCAGTTCCTTTTCCGCCGCAAGACGCCTGGATGCAAATCCCGGAATCACAACGCCACGCTCTCCAAGTCTCGCTTCCGTCATCTCAAAAACATCCGTATAGTACAAAACGTCACGCATCACAAGCGTATCAAAAAGATCAAAGCTGATCACGTCAGCCTGATCGATCTTCCGGAAAAGCTCCTCTTTTTTCCGTCCTTCTGTCATGGAAAAATCATAAGTGACCTTTTTGCTCTCCAGAAGGTCTCTGCCTCTTATATCCAGGAGAGCAATTTTCTCCTGGCGGCACACATCCCCGATCCGGCGGGCAATGGCTTTGCAGGAGCCCGGACGGGCAACCACGATAATCAGGGCGGCTTTCTCCTTCACCACCCGGCACAGCGGCATAATTTCTTTTCCATATAAGGTACCGCTGTCCCGAAATCCATCCAGCAGACCGATGATCTCAAAGAAATCTCCGAACTGAGCAAGCGCCTTCTCTGTCTCCGTGCCCAATCCGTACAACGCGACTCTTTGCCCCTTATATTCCTGAAATAGTTCTCTCAGATCAGACATCCTTCCAATTCCTTCCACACCATTCAAAAATCCGCCTCCCGGATCAGCTGAAACAGCCGCCTTTCAAAGGCTTCCATGGAAAAATACCCGTCAAAAATCCGGCGGGCCTTTTTTCCCATGCTCTGTAAATCAAAATTTCCCAAAATACACTGCTCAAGCCTTCCCTTCAGCTGCTCGGCATCCCCGCTGGGAAAGAGAATGCCGTCCACCCCGTCTCTTATATACTCCGCAGTGCCCGCCGCATCCGAAATGAGGCAGGGCAGGCCATGCATCATGGCTTCCGCCGCAACCGTGGGCATGGGATCCTCTCTGGAAGGGCAGACCAGCACATCCGAGCCGCTCAGGATCCCATTGATCGTTTCTCTCCCCACCGGCCCGGTAAGGATCATCTCTGGAATATTCTCCGCTTCCTTCCTTATCTCATTTGCCATCGCCGTGGTATCTGGGCCCACGAAACAGAATCGGGCTCTTCTCCGCAGCGCCGGGTCTAGGCCTTTAATCGCATTTAGCAGAATGTCCTGCCCTTTCCTGGGCTCTATGTACCCAATTGTGACGAATCGGACTATCTTGTCTGTCTGAATCCCGTCCGGTCGGACGCCGCCCTCCAGGCTTTGCGTCCGCTCCACTCCGTAGAGCAGATTTTCCACCGGAAGATCCGGCCGGTAGGTCTGGATCGCCTTCCTGGCAACCGGCCCCACCGCCCATACTTTCAGATTTTCACTGCTGATCCGCTCCATGGCTCTGCTGTTTACGCCGTCGTAAAAGAACAAAGCGTCATGAAGCCACCAGACGGCAGGAATGGATAAATCCCTCTCTGACAGAACAACGTGATAGTTGATGGTGTTATATATAATAAGATATATATACTTCTTTATTTTTTGGATCCATTCCGTTTCTTCCATGGTTCCGACCAGAAGATTTTCATCCACAACCACCGGTATTCCTTCCTGCAGCAGGATCTCCCGCAGCGGGCCGTCGATCATGGAGACATACCACACCTCATATCCGGCTTTCCTGAGCGCCTTAGCCGCATGGTACAGCGCAAGCGCCGGGCCTCCCAGGGTGAGATCCTGGCCTAGCAGCAGAATTCTCCTTCTGCCCTTCTCCTCTTTTCCTTCCTCCAACCCATAAAAACGGACTTTCTTTCTCATGGAAGGCCGATCAACCAGGTCGTGCAGATCAAAGAAGTGATAAATCTTTTGGGGATCAATGCCCAGACGGATTAACTGCGCCTTTATTTCCCGGACGTAAAAGCTCATAATGACAAGCGCATCGTATTCATACCGCTCAATATCCTCTGGCGGTATGACAAGCGCTCCGTCCATATAGGTTCCCTGCTTCTGCCTGGCATTGTCAGCCAGGGCAACGATCTCTTCCCCCTCCAGACATGTCTTGTAACGATTATAGTATTCCCCTGTTCCAAAAAGTAAGAGTCTCATCCCTCTCCCGTCCTACAAAGCCCTGACCGGCTTTTTCCATATCAGCTTTTCTTCCCCGATTCCAATCTCTTTTAACGATCGCTTTATGCTTTCCACATATTCCGGACGGCTTACGGCCAGCAGAATCACGTCATAGTCCGTCTCCAGAATTGTCTGTGGCGCTTTGACGTTTTTCATCTGCGCACTGTTGCTGTCCACCCACAGGACCACATCATATCCCATCTTCGTAAGCTGGCGGAAATAGTCCCTGCCGGCTTTCCCAGCTCCGTAAAGAACGATTTTTTTGTCCCTCAATCCGTCCGTATCGAGCTGGAATTCCGGAATCTGGATCTCGGAGGAAAAGCCCATTTTCCCGTTAACCGCCATTACCGCCGCCACAGAAACCCAGCGCTGGAGCTGGGCCATCAGATTCTCTCGCAGCGGATGCTTCTCAAAACCAGGAACTAATGCAAGATATGCCTTATTGATATCGGAGAGCATGTGCGGATTTCCGCCGTGAAACATGGAGTCGATCCGATAACGATAATGATAAAAACATTTGTGGCAGATTTTGACTGCGCCGCTGATGATAAGATAGTTATACAAAAATGCGGCGTCCTCTGCAAAATCATTGTCTGCATCCAGATTCCGGTACACCTTCCTTACGATTTCCGTCCGGTACAGCTTGTTCCAGATCCACGGCGTCAGCCGCTGCAGCGTATCCGACTCCCTGTCGTAGAGCATTGTCTTTAACAGGAAATCTTTATCCGCTCCCCTGTACTCTCCCTGAGGATACTGATCCAAGTATTCCACCACCATTCCCGGTCCGGTCTCATAATGCACGCCCGTCGTGGCCACATCCGCATCCCCGATCCGCTCTGCCAGAAACTCCGCCATACCGGGATCGATCCAGTCGTCCGAATCCACAAACATGAGAAATTCCCCGGCAGCATGCCCGGCTCCGGTACGCCGTGCTCCAATGAGCCCCCTGTTTTCCTGCCGGATATAGCGGATTCTTGAATCCTGGCCGGCAAATTCCCGGCAGATCTGAGCGGAGCCGTCCGTAGAGCCGTCATCTATGAGAAGAATTTCCATATCGGGACAGGTCTGGGCCGTGAGGCTCTGCAGACAGGCTGGTAAATATAATTCTGTATTATAGATTGGTACGACAATGCTTAGTTTCATGCGGTTGCTCTCCTCTCATTCTCGCCCCTTACGGTACTGCGTACAAAACCGTCT
>Ga0137308_100555_pt1 | contig 57415 bp, 53 predicted proteins | sample Inofrocosms_June_FD_97181 | JGI IMG/M metagenome (GOLD analysis project Ga0137308, IMG submission 97181) | Mouse cecal microbial communities from Vienna, Austria - N-Acetylneuraminic and N-Acetylglucosamine D2O microcosms_June | ecosystem: Host-associated > Mammals > Digestive system > Large... | reverse complement strand
GAATGACGGCTATTGATACCATTCTGGACAAGATCGGAAATGATGATTTTTCCATAACACTGTCCAGACAGTCCCTGCATTACGCAGATATTCACAATCGGGCGCTGGATCAGATCCTGCAGCAGGAGGGGGAAGCGTACCGTGGCAGCCAGATCGGGGAAATGATGCTGAAAGGAAGCATACATGCGAACACGGCTTTCAACATCAGCACAGAGCATCTGGCAGAAATGATGATTCAAGGCAGCAACAGAGGAATCACCAGCATGTGGAAGAGTTTAAAACACAATGGCCTTGCCACGGATGAAACGGTGGAACTGGCGAAAGAGCTGATGGACTTTGAGGAAAAAAGCATCGAACGGCTGAAGGAATATCTTTGAGCGGCTGATGCCAAATACAAGTTTGTATACAAGTATTTTGGTATTATTGTACAATATATGAGGAAAACAGAGCCGAAATTTTTACACTTTAATTCGTTAAACTGTCTTGTGGATTACCATGCGACATACTATAATGGTATTTGGTAATGTATACAAGGAAGAAGGAGGACATAAGGCGATGTCATATGTTGATGAGGTTTATGAGTTAGTTGTGGCGAAGAATCCCGCTCAGCCTGAGTTCCATCAGGCAGTAAAAGAGGTATTGGAGTCCCTGCGTGTTGTGATTGAGGCGGATGAGGACGCTTACAGAAAGGATGCGCTTTTGGAGCGTCTGACGGTTCCGGAGAGAATCGTGCAGTTCCGTGTTCCCTGGGTGGATGACAAGGGACAGGTACAGGTAAATAACGGATTCCGCGTGCAGTTTAACAGCGCGATCGGTCCCTATAAGGGAGGCTTGCGTTTCCATCCTTCCGTAAATCTGGGCATCATCAAATTCCTTGGTTTTGAGCAGATTTTCAAAAATTCCCTGACGGGTCTGCCAATCGGCGGCGGCAAGGGCGGCTCTGATTTCGATCCTAAGGGAAAATCCGATAGAGAAGTGATGGCGTTTTGCCAGAGCTTTATGACAGAGCTCTGCAAACATATCGGTGCAGATACCGATGTACCGGCAGGAGATATCGGCGTTGGCGGTCGTGAGATCGGTTTTATGTTCGGACAGTATAAGAGAATCCGCAACCTGTATGAGGGCGTGCTGACAGGTAAAGGTCTCACTTACGGCGGCTCTCTTGCAAGAACGGAAGCAACAGGCTATGGTCTGCTTTATCTGACAGAGGAAATGCTTAAGTGCAACGGCAAGGATATCAACGGCAAGACGATCGCAGTATCCGGTGCAGGAAACGTTGCGATTTATGCAATCCAGAAGGCCATCCAGCTGGGCGGCAAGCCCGTGACCTGCTCCGATTCCACGGGCTGGATTTATGATCCCGACGGCATTGACGTGGCGACGCTTCAGGAAGTGAAGGAAGTGAAGCGCGCACGTCTGACAGAGTACGCGGCAAAGAGACCTAATGCGGAGTACCATGAGAAGAAGAACGGCGAGCACGGCGTATGGAGCGTGAAGTGCGATATCGCCCTTCCCTGCGCAACGCAGAACGAGCTGGATTTGGAGGACGCGAAGATGCTTGTGGCGAACGGCTGTTTCGCGGTGGCTGAGGGCGCAAACATGCCCACCACCATGGAGGCAACCGAGTATCTGCAGAAGAACGGCGTGCTGTTCTGCCCCGGCAAGGCATCAAACGCAGGCGGCGTGGCGACCTCTGCACTGGAGATGAGCCAGAACTCCGAGAGACTTTCCTGGACATTCGAGGAGGTAGATTCCAAGCTGCAGGGTATTATGGTAAATATTTTCCACAGTCTGGATGAGGCTTCCAAAAAGTACGGCAAGGAAGGCGATTATGTGGCAGGTGCGAATATCGCAGGCTTCTTAAAGGTAGCTGAGGCGATGAAGGCACAGGGTGTTGTTTAAGGCATAGTTATTAAAAATTAGAAATCCCATATACAGGAGAAGGTGCTTGTATATGGGATTTTTTAATCCATAAAATAGATTTGATTCAATACGCTGGCGGGAACTTTGTGGATTTTAAAGACGCCGAAGGAACTGCAGGGCAGAGTATACGTGGCAAGAAGTATGGTGGCTAAATGTATCATACCGTTTTCCTATTTGTTGGGCGGCCCGATGGCAGATAGCTGGATTCCAGCGGTTTTGCAGAAATATCCTGATGTCAGTAACGTGATGCAGACAGTTTTCCATGAAGGAAACCTGAATTTTAGATTGATCTACATAATGGCTGGAATGCTGGCCGTTATTTTTGCATTGCTGTTCTTTTCGCAAAAGGAGCTGCGCCGGCTGGATGGAGATGGAAGCGTTTGGCAGTAGGATAAGAGAGTTAATTCGGAGCGGTTGGATTTCGAGGGATCAGTGGTTATAATGTTTGACAGATTTATCCGTATTGGTTTATAATGTGCTTAACAGGACAGCCGGAAGGTGAGTGCAAGTCACCCGACCCGGCGAATACTTAAGACTTTAAGAGATAGTCGTCAGCTCTGGCCAGAGAACAGGACGGCTATTTCTTATTTTTCAGACTCAGAATTGCTACGATCAGCAGCGACACAGTCAAGATCACCATAAATTCCTCGTATGTACTCATAATAATCACCACCTTCCGCAAGACTCGGAACGGGTGAGAGCACGTCCCCCGGCTGCCCGGGTAAGCATATTATATTTTCAAATACTTTGTTGTCTATATAATAACATATTTTCGAACGGAATAAAACAGAAATTTGGAGGATAAACAACATGTTTGGACATTTAGGGTTTTCCTATGTAGGACTCATATTTATGCTGATGCTGCTCATCCCGAATCTGCTCTGGATGAAAAAGCAGCCGCAGGGTTACTCGGCGGAAAAGGAAAACAGATTTTTAGCGTTATTGGAACGGGTGGGAGAGGCGTTGACGACCTGCTGTGCCCTGATCTTTTCAGACTTCAATTTGCGGCAGTGGTCGAATTGGTCATGGTGGTTTGTGGCGGCGTCTGCCTTGATGGTCATGTATGAAATCTGGTGGATCAGGTACTTTAAGAGTGAGCGCAGACTGACCGACTTTTACAGCAGTTTCTTAGGGATTCCCGTGGCAGGCGCCACCCTGCCGGTACTTGCGTTTTTTCTGCTTGGCGTTTACGGAAAAGTGGTGTGGATGCTGATGGCAAGTATTATTTTGGGGATAGGGCATATCGGTATTCATCTGCAGCATCGCAGGGAGAATTCTGCTTAAACGTCATCGGTCAGTGAACGGTACACTTGATCGCACATGTGGCAGTCAGAAAGGGCCCGGTGCGCATGGGAGGTATCAATGCCAAAGTAGCTGCAGAGCGTAGTCTGCTTATGGTTACTGAGATTTGGCAGTTTCTTCCGTGCAAGAGGCAGGGTGTCAATTACTTTATTTTTGACAGGAGGAAGTCCAAGGCTGGAGCAGGCTCTGCTGATAAAAGGAAGATCAAAGGATTTTATGTTATGTCCTACAAGCGTGTGATTTGCAATAAAAGAGAGAAACTTTGGCAGTACCACATCTATAGGGGAGGCATCCTGAAGGGTTTCGTTCGTTATGCCGGTCAGCGAGGTTATTTTTGCCGGAACAGGGTCAGCAATGTAAACATATTCTTGAAATTCAGAGGTTTGTCCGCCACTGTGTTTGATGGCGGCAATTTCGATGATCTTGTCAGCGGTATAGCTGAGGCCGGTTGTTTCAATGTCGAGGACAACGTAAGAAGACGGCATCGTGTCTTTTTTTCGGACAGTCCGATTTCCCTTTTGGCGCGATGTGCCGCGTGTCTTCATCTCAAGAAGATACCCGGAATGTATTTTGATCATGGTACCTGCGGCGTTTATAACCAGTATGGCCCAGGTTTCGAAAGCCTGATCGTAGCCGGTAATTTCGCAGGGAACGGGTATTGCGGAATCAGGAGCATAGTATTGAAAGGGCGGCAGACTGGTTTTTGTCGGGGATATTAACCCATATTTTTTTAAAAAGTCTAATTGTTCTGTTTCGCTGTGAAATTCGTTCATAATTTTTCCTCTGGTGTATGCAAGTGAAATATTAGGGATCGTGTCTATCATATTAAGACATTTACGGGGGAGAATCAATATAAATCGAAAAAGCGGGAAAAGATCTTTTTTGCATCAGCCATTTCCTGCCCGGTTTGTAATCGACCCATATCATGCTCTTTTTAGGCAGTATCCATATTCTACGGCAGCTGCGCGGCATCTCACTGCATTTCCGTTGTCTCCCGAAAAGGAACGTGATATAATACCACTCTTAAGGAGGAGGCTATGATTACGATTGCGGTCTGTGACGACGAAAAATATATAGCGGATCAAGTCAAAAAGCTGGCGGCCCGTTTTTTCCGTGAAAAAAATATGGAGGCATCCATTGTCTGGTTTTCGTGCGGAGAAGAATTATTACAATATGATAAAAACATAGACATTCTTTTTCTCGACATCCAGATGAAAGGCATGGACGGCATGGAGGCGGCAAGGAAACTGCGCAGCCGGAATTTTAAAGGCTTTCTCATCTTTATAACGATTCTGAAAGAGATGGTCTTCCAGTCCTTTGAAGTGCAGGCGTATGATTATCTGTTGAAACCGATTGAGGAAAAGCAGTTTACAAGGACGTTGGACCGGCTGCTTGTCTCCATGAAACAGGTCAGTGAGGAGAAGCTTCTTGTGCAGAAAGGCTATGAGAGAAGCATTATTTCCTTTGAGGACATTGTTTTTGCTGAAATTATAGACAGGAAGGTGTATCTGCATCTGGCATCGTCGGATGTGGTGGATTTTTATGACCGGATCGAAAATCTGGAGGCCAGATTGGACAGCCGTTTTTTCCGATGTCACAGAAGTTATCTGATCAATCTGCAATATCTGAAAAGCTACAAAAACGGCGTGGCATATATGGAGAGAGGGGAGGAAATCCCTGTTTCCCGGCTGCGCAGCAAAGAATTTTCCGTGGTGATTTTGCAGTATATGAAGGAATGGAGACTGTGAGATGGAAAATTATATCAATTTTTTTAACAGTTATGTCATAGGAATGATCCAGATGCTTACCGGATTTTACTTTTATAGGAAATTTCTACAAAAACGGGAACGAATTTCTCTTTATCTGCTGTCCGCTGCACTTGGATGTGTCGTGATGCAGGCAGCGCCTGCAAAAAGCATTGCACAATATCTGATTTATACGCTGCTCCTTGTAATCATCGGGATTTTTATATGCCGAGCCGATTGGAAATCCGTCATTTTATATGCGGTGTTGACAGTGGAGATTATGCAGCTCAGTTTGGGAATCGTCAATTCCCTGTCAGGGATTGTGCAGCCGAAGCTGTCTTATGCACATCGCAATGTTTCTGCGGTGCTGTCCATACTGCTTGGAATAGCGGCTCTTGTGATGGCGGTTGTCTGTTATAGTGTGGCGTGCCGTTATTTTTGGTATTATGAAACGGTAGAGAAACAGTATCTCTTTATGATTCTGGTTCCGATCCTGATGATCTTTTTTATGGATGAATATATCGGTTCTATCATATACGGAAATATAACGGTCACGAATGCCGGCGGTATCATCGTAATGGCTAATCATTATCAGATGTTTGTGATACAGCTTTTTGGTATGGCAAGTTTATTCTGCCTTATGTTCGCCTATAAAAAACTGCTCCAGAATTTTCAACTGCGCACGGAGCTGTCACTGCTGGAGCAGGAGGAGCGTTCTTTTAAGCAGTATGTGGAGGAAGCGCGGGCGCGTTATGAAAAGACAAAATCGTTTCGCCACGACATAAAAAATCATATGACGGTGGTCAAAGATCTTCTGCGGAACGGGGACTCGGAGGAGGCGCTTGCTTATATCGGTGATCTGGCGGAAATGACAGAGGAACTTTCCTTTCCGTGCAGCACAGGCAGCCCGGTGGCGGATATTCTGCTTGGGAACAAGCTGGGGATTGCCAAAAGTATAGGGATTGCCGTCGACTGTTCTCTGATTCTGCCGTATCCGTGCCCGGTGCGCGATATTGACTTTGGCATTATTCTCTCAAACGCTTTGGACAACGCCATCCGGGCGTGCCGCGATATAAATGGCGGTGCGGAGACATATATCCGTGTGTCGGGACGTATCCAGGGAGATTTTGTATTGATGGAAGTGGAGAATAGTTTTCAGGAAAAGGGGCGGGCCGGAGAGGGGACGGGCCTGTCAAATATCAGGGCGGTAACGGAAAAGTATCAGGGAGCAATGAGCATCAAAACACAGGGCGGCTCTTTTATTCTAAGCGTGCTGCTTGTCATTCCACGGCATACAGAGAGCATCCCACGGCAAATCGGTTAAATCCTTTTTTTTCTTGTCGAAATGGATAGTGAGATTCAGCAGATACGATGCTGTGGAGAAAAGGAGGATTGGCATATGGCAATGGAAATCAGCGTAAAAGGGAGCATCTACAAGACCGATTATGCGGATCGAATGCAGGCACAGCGGGAGGAGGCAACGAAAGCCGAAAATAGCCAGAATGCGGAAAAGGTGACAAAACCCGGAAGCAGTCAGAGCGAAGAAAAGGCATCAAACCAGAACCGCACGCCGCATGATGCGTATATCAGCAGCGAAAAGTCGGGGGAAAAGCCAAACGGCCTGTACTATGTAGGGCAGGACGAGAACGGTAACAAAAAAGTTTATTTTAACGACCCGAAGAAGGAGGGTTCCGAAAAGGACGGAGACAGAAAATCCCCCAAAGTAAATGCGGATGCCCCGGACAATGGCGGGGAGAAATACATTGCGAATTCGGATAAGGTGGAGCGGGAAATCAGGGAACTGAAGGAGAAGAAGAAAAAGCTGGAACAGCAGCTCAAGGCAGCTTCCGGGGACGAAAAGAAAACGAAGGAGCTGGAGAACAAACTGGCACAGGTGGAGCGGGAGCTGAGTCAGAAGGACACGGACACATACAGGAAGCAGAACACTGAGTTTACAGATCAGTAAGGATAAGAGCGTGTAAAATGCGGGGAAGCGTTTGCCGGTCGCATACCGGGGAGCGCTTTTCTGTGTTTTGCGTTCTGCCAGGATCCTTTCTATTGACATGGAACAGAAGAGTGATATATTTATGACATAAAAGGAACGTTTACTTTTGAATGGAGGTCGTGAAGCGTGGAACACACCATACTTTTGCTGGAGGATGATGCAGACTTAATTGACGGGCTGATGTATTCCCTGAATAGAGAAGGTTATATCGTAGATGTGGTGCAGACAGTCAAAACAGCTTATGTCCGTCTGGAAACACGGTCATACAGTCTTTTGCTGCTGGATGTCACTCTGCCCGACGGAAACGGCGTGGACGTGTGCCGCCGGGTGCGGGAACAGGGAAGCAGGACACCGATTATCTTTCTGACGGCGATGGATGATGAGGTAAATGTGATACGAGGGCTGGACAGCGGCGCAGATGACTATATCACGAAGCCTTTTAAACTGGGGGAACTGTGCTCCAGAATCCGGGCGCTGCTGCGGCGGAGCGGACTCAGTGATGGAAGTGTGGAGAATCGGCTTTTTTCAGGACCGTTATCCATTGACCTGTTTGGGGGCGGAGCGTTCTTGGATAATCGTCCGCTGTCTCTGACCAATGCGGAATATCGGCTGCTTTGCCTGCTTGTCCGAAACGCAGGGCAGACAGTTTTAAGGAACACGATTCTGGATGCGCTGTGGGATGGGAACGGTAACTTTGTGGATGACAATACGCTTTCTGTCTATATCCGCAGACTGCGTGAAAAGATAGAGGAAGACCCGTCCAATCCGGCGCATCTGCTGACGGTGCGGGGATTCGGGTATACATGGCGGAAATAGGGCGCACTTTTGTGTCGGGGCAAAGGGAAAGGAATGGTGGTTTGTATGTGCGTTTTGCATGATCGACAAAGCCGGCAGTATGTCACATGTGTGATTGGCATCGTTGGTTCTTTTGTATTAGTGATCCTCTTTCTTGCCTGGTTTCACGGAAAAGAGACACAGAGCCTTCTTTTTGAAAGAGAGCGGACTATGAGCTCATCTTTGATGGAGCAGGGAATTTCCCCAGCCATGATTGCCAGCGCGATTAAAAATGCGGAATCAACCAGAGAGGGAGCTGCGCTGCTTAAGAAGATCGGGCACACGGAAACTGCTTCTGTCAGGATTTTTCCGAACATATACAGATCGGTGCGGGCATTTGCCGGGATTGCAGCTGGTATGGCAGCACTTCCGGCTATTGCGCTGGCAGTGATGTCCATTCACTTTCTGTGGAAACGGGAGAAGATGTACCGGCAGGCCGAAAGTATCATATCTCAATTTTCCGAAGGGAATTTTGAAAGGCATCTGCCGCAGAACGCAGAAGGCAGTATTTACCAGTTGTTTTCGGCGGTGGAAGAGCTGGCTGTTGCGCTGAGGGCTCAGAGCAGGAAAGAACAGCAGATGAAAGCCTTTTTAAAGGACACGATTTCGGATATCTCCCATCAGCTAAAAACACCTCTTGCGGCTCTGCATATGTATACGGAAATCATAGCAGAGGAACCGGGACATAAAGAGATCGTGGAGCGGTTTTCAGAAAAAACCATGCAGTCTCTGGAACGGATCGAACAGCTTGTGCAGGCACTGCTCAAAGTGAGTCGTATCGATGCGGGCAGCATCGTTTTCCATAAAGAATGGCATTCGGCCCTGGCTTTGATTGAAAGTGCGGCGGCGGATTTGTCTGTGAGAGCGCAGAAGGAGGGAAAGAAGCTTATCATGGAGGGGGATCCGGCACAGATGCTTTTGTGCGACGGATCCTGGACAAGGGAGGCGGTTGCCAATCTGATAAAGAATGCGCTGGATCATACGGATGAAGGCGGTGTGGTTACAGTTTCCTGGGAGTGTTCACCGGCAGTGTTCCGCATGACGGTGTCAGACGACGGATGCGGTATCGCGGAGGAGGACATTTACCATGTGTTCAAACGATTTTACAGAAGCAAAAGAGATGGCGGCAGGCAGGGGATCGGTCTGGGGCTGCCCCTCGCCAAGTCTATTGTGGAAGGACAGGACGGAATCCTTTCTGTGAGCAGTACGCCGGGAGAGGGGACTGTTTTTACCATTACTTTTCTTTCAAATTTGTAAGATTCCATTCATGGGATTGTAAGCTGATCCTGTTATCCTAAAGAAAAAGCTTGATCAAGAAGAAAGCGGAGGAGGTTCAGTCATACAATGGAAATTATGGAAGTACAAGATTTGTGTAAAACTTACGGAGAGGGCGAAGCAAAAGTGGATGCCTTAAAGCATGTCTCCTTTTTCCTTCACAAAGGGGAGTTTGCGGCGGTGGTCGGGGAGTCTGGCTCTGGCAAAAGCACCCTCCTGAACTGCATTGGCGCACTGGATGAACCGACTGGCGGAAAGATTCTGATAGACGGGCAGAATCTGTTTGGCATGGGGGAGGAGGAGCGCACTGTTTTCAGACGGCGTAACATTGGCTTTATCTTTCAGTCTTTTCATCTGATCCCGGAACTCAACGTGGAGCAAAACATTATTTTCCCCTTGTTACTGGATTATAAGAAGCCGGATTTTGGACAGGTGGATCAGATTCTGGAGGTGCTGGGACTGCAGGATCGGAGAAGGCATCTGCCGGGACAGCTTTCCGGCGGGCAACAGCAGAGAGTGGCGATAGGGAGAGCGCTGATTACAAAGCCGAAACTGATTCTGGCGGATGAACCGACCGGCAATCTTGACAGAAAAAACAGCAGGGATGTGATGGCGCTTTTAACAAAGGCATCCAGACAGTATCAGCAGACTATTTTAATGATAACGCATAATCCGAATCTGATATCTTCGGTAGACCGTGTCATGCAGGTGTCGGATGGTATTTTGACGGATTTGGGAGGGCATGTCAATGAAAAATTATCTTGACCTGATTCCCATTTCGGCGAAAATTCACCGAAGACAGACACGTATGACAAGATGGTGCATTGTGATATCTGTATTTTTGATCTCTTCTATTTTTGGTATGGCGGATATGTTTCTGCAAAGTCAGAAAAAGCTGGCTATTATGACGGATGGCGCGTGGCACGTTATGTTCCGGGAACTGGATGAAGAGCAGATGGCACTGCTTGCCGCAAGGCCGGAGGTGAAGACGGCAAGCCGATATGCAGCCACAAATTATAGGCTGGACATGGGTTATGAGACGGGGGGCGTGCCGACAGTCCTGTGCGGGTTTGATGAGACATTTTTTGAACTATATCCGACAGTCAGACTGCTTGACGGTATTTACCCAAAAGAAAAAGGTGAGGCGCTCGTGACAGAGGGCATGCGGAAGCGGCAGGGACTTGCACCTGGGGACGAGGTGGAGGTAGTGACGCCTGACGGTTCCCTGTCTCTTCGTATCAGCGGCATTGTGGAGGATACATCCATGATGCTGCAAAAGGATGCTTTCGGTGTTTTTATGAGTACGGATACTTATCTGTCCTATTTTCGCAACGTGACGCTGCAGGAGGATTTTGCTTATTATGTGGAGTTTGTACCTCATTGCAGGATACAGAAGGCGATAGAAGAGATCTGTGGAGAGCTGCGCATTTCCAGGGAGCAGGTCAGCGAAAATGCCAAGCTGATGGGTTCGATGATGCAGAGCAGTGATCGATACATTATGATTATCTATCTGATTGCTTTCCTTCTGGCGGTGCTGGTGGCAGTTTCCGGCATGATGATGATTCTGGGAAGTATGAACAGCAATGTGGCACAGCGGACAGAGTTTTTCGGGATGATGCGGTGTCTGGGTGCGACGGGAAAGCAGGTGCGGCGCTATGTGCGGGTAGAAGGGCTTTTTTGGTGCCTTAGGGCAGTTCCGCAAGGGCTTACCGTCAGCGTACTGATGGTGTGGGGGCTGTGCCGTATGTTAAAGGTGATAACCCCCACCTGGTTTAGGGAAATGCCGGGATGGGGAATCAGTCTGCCCGGTCTGATCTCCGGGACGTTGATCGGCCTGGTAACGGTGCTTGCGGCAAGTCGTACGCCAGCCCGCAAAGCCTCGGAAGTTTCGCCTTTGACAGCGGTATCTGGGAATGCCTACCCGGTGTCAGCCGGGAAAGGCGCAGTGCATACTGGACGCATGCAAGTGGAGGCGGCGCTTGGACTGCATCATGCGGCGGGAAGCAGGAAGAATCTGATTTTACTGACCTCATCCTTCGCCTTAAGCATTATTCTGTTTCTGGGTTTCGGCATAGGGGTTGATTTTATGAAACATGCGATTGTGACACTGCGGCCCTACACGCCGGATGTGGCTGTTGTCAGTCCTGATAATTCCTGTGCCATACCCCAATCACTGTATAGGGAGCTGCAGGAAAATGAAGATATCAGGCGGATTTTCGGCCGTAGTTTTTCCTATGACCTGCCGGCGGAATTGGGCGGCGTGGAAAAAACGGTCATGCTGGTTTCCTATGAGACATACCAGTTTGACTGGGCGGCGGGCGATCTGCGGCAGGGAGATTTAGAACATGTCAGAGACGGAAGCGGCGTTCTTCTGGTGGAAAAGTCAGGATTTGCGGCAGATACCGGCGATGAGATCACGCTGGAGACCTCGCAGGGCACACAGCAGGTAACGGTGGCCGGGATCCTAAAGAATGCGCCATTTGACGGCGGGGAAGATGTGGGTACGCTGATCTGCTCAGAAGGGTTGTTCCGGGAACTGACAGGAGAGAATGGCTATACGATTCTGGATATCCAACTGCGGGACAGATCAGATGACGCGGTGGAAAAGATACGCAGTACGGTGAAAGATGCGTACAGCTTTTCTGACAGCCGGATCCACAATCGGGAAATGCGGGCAGTTTACTTTTCCTTTGCCCTGTTTGTTTATGGGTTTCTGGCGGTAGTTGCGCTGATTGCCGCTTTCCATATCATCAACAGCGTCGGCATGAGCGTATCTGCGCGTATGCGGCAGTATGGAGCCATGAGAGCCATCGGAATCAGTATAAGGCAGTTACAGACGATGGTTGCTGTGGAGACGCTCACTTATCTGTTTGGCGGCCTGGCAGAAGGTCTGCTGCTTGGTCTGCCCCTTCATTACTGCCTGTACCGGCAGGTGATTACCACAAGATGGGGGGATGCATGGGTCCTTCCGCTTGCGGAATGTCTCGTCATTGTGGCGGTGATGACTGCTTCGGCGGCAGCTGCCTTGACCGGGCCGATACGAAAAATACGGAAGATGTCGGTGGTGGACACGATCAGTATGTAAGAGTTGCGTGAGCGACGAAAAGGGGAGGAAGGAAAATCATTTGTCTGTGGGCAGATGGTTTTCTTTTTTTTGGAGTGTATTGACAAACAATTTCTTCTGCATTAAAATAGTTCAAAATTGAAATATTCAATTTTGTATAAATAAAAAAGGGGGGGCATATGAAAACGAGTATTAAGATGGCACGCAGCCTTTTACAGGTATACAGCGAAAGGTGTAAACCGCTTTGTCAGGAAATGGGGATTCCGCAGACCGCATTTGATATCCTGTTATTTTTGGCCAATAATCCCGGTTTCGACACGGCCCGGGATATCGTTGAGACAAGATATATCAAGGCGAATCTGGTGTCCGTGAACGTGGACAGTCTTGTGAGGGAGGGGTATCTGCAGAGGGAGAAAAGTCCCGGTGACAGGAGAAAGGTCAGGCTTGTATGCACGGAAAAGGCCCAGCCCATTGTAGAGAGGGGCAGGCAGCTTCAGAAACACTTTATGGACGAGCTGTTTCAGAATGTGGATGAACGATTGAAGACTGATTTTTTCCGTGTTCTGAGCATGATGGAGACAAACCTTAAGACGATGAGGGAAGGACGGGATTAAGATGAACTGGTTATGGATGATTGTGGTTACATTTTTTGCGGGAATGGGAGCAGGTTTGGGGACAGGATTTGCCGGGCTGAGTGCGGCGGCTGTCATCAGCCCCATGCTGATTACCTTTCTGGACATGGATGCTTATATGGCGGTGGGGATTGCCCTGTCCTCAGATGTGCTGGCCAGCGCAGTGTCGGCGTACACTTATGGGAAGAACAGAAATCTGGATATCAGAAACGGTTTCATTATGATGGGCAGTGTACTGATTTTTACTGTGGTTGGAAGTTATGCGGCGAGCCTTCTTCCATCGACAGCGATGGGCGGCTTCTCCGTGTTTATGACATTTTTGCTGGGCATTAAGTTTATCCTGAAACCCGTGATGACCACGAAGGAAGCGATGGGAGAGACTGCGGCGGGGAAGCGGGCAGTGCAGTCTCTCACGGCAGGTGTGATAATTGGTTTTATATGCGGTTTTATCGGTGCGGGCGGCGGTATGATGATGCTTCTGATTCTGACATCGGTTCTGCACTATGAATTGAAGACGGCGGTTGGTACCAGTGTATTTATTATGGCGTTTACCGCTTTTACAGGAGCGGCGTCCCACTTTGCCATAGGAGGAATGCCGGACTGGCCGGTGTGGACGCTTTGCGTGGTCTTTACGTTTATCTGGGCGAGGATCGCGGCGGTTTTCGCCAATAAGGCACAGCCAAGGACGCTGAACCGGGCAACGGGCATTGTGCTGGTGGCGCTTGGGGTTGTGGTGATGGGATTTCAGTTTTTGACCCGGGCGGCATAGAAAAAACCGGATTAATATTGTATTATATACCAGTGTCTCTATATAGAAATGATATAGAGTTTTTTAAAAGTAAGATTATTTAAGATGGAGGACTTTATGAAGAAAAAATTGTTATGCATGCTATTATCTATAACAATGGCATCTACAGGTGCAGATTCTCTGGTACTGGCGGCAGAGTACCCCACACAACTGCAAACGGCGATCGAAAAAACACAGGGCGAGACGTCTCCTGCGCAGGAGAGCACTGCCGGACAGACGGCTTCAGAACAGGAGTCAACAGAATCTGACACGGAAGAAAACACAGACGAAGAAGCCGGTTCAGGGCCTGCGGAAGAAAACACAGACGAAGAAGCCGGTTCAGGGTCTGTGAAAGAAAATACAGAGCCGGAAGACGAAACAACAGCAGAGGGCAAAGACCAAAGTGAAGAGGAGAAAACAGACTTGGAGGAGGAAGATACAGAACTCCAGGTAGAATATCATAGCATTGAAGAGATCACAGAATTTATAAACCAGCAAAAAGCAGACAAAGCAGACGCTGTCACTTATGCAGAAAAACCGAATGTAACAGCGCCTTATCGTGCAGGTGCTTTGTCTGATGAAACATTAGAATCGGCTGCAGCCATGACTCGTCAGATCCGTTTTATAGCTGGTCTGCCTTACGAGATGGATTTAAGCGACGAGTATAATCACTCCAGTCAGGCGGCGGCTCTTTTAAACTATGTGAATGGGGAGCTGAGCCAGGAACCTTCCAGGCCGGAAGAGATGCCTGAGGAGCTGTTTACGGAAGGATCCGGCGGTGCCACAAATGCCGGTCTGGCTTACAGCAGCGAGCCGTTGCAGACGATAAATGAAACCATTGTTGATATATGGATGGCGGATTATGACGAACACAGCATGCGCGGGAAAATATTGAAACCGTCTGTGGAACAGGTCGGCTTCGGTGCGGTCAGAGGCAGCGATGGGATGTACAGCGCGATGTATGCCCAGGATCAGTCCGACGAAGAGGAAGCGGTACGCGGCGTTGCGTGGCCAGCCCAAAATATGCCGGTCGACTACTTTGACAAGGAATACCCCTGGTCTGTATCAACCGGGGAAACGCTGAAAGCTTCGGACATTTGTGTAACGCTTACACGAGAATCAGACGGAACGGAATGGACATTTTCTGAGAATAAGGCAGATGGTCTGTTCTCTGTTGACAATGATGATTCTGAACAGAGCGGATGCATTATTTTCCGTCCAAGGACATCTGCAATTTCAGAATATGCAGATGGTGATGTCTTTGAAGTGGAAATCACCAAAGAGGAAAAGCCATATCTTTGTTACCGCGTGCAGTTCTTTGCTCTTCCCAAAGAGGATGCAGAGATGACTTTGCCGGAAGAAAGCGCTGCGGAGGAAGATATTCCTGTACAGTATACGGTAACGTTTGAATCCAATGGCGGAACCATGGTACCCGCACAGTACATATCGGAAAATGAAACGGCTGCCGTACCGGAGGAACCGGCAAAAGAAAATTATTTCTTTGATGCCTGGTATCAGGATGCAGCTTTTGAAAACAAGTGGGACTTTGAGACAGATCTCATCACACAGGATGTAACACTCTATGCGAAATGGGATGAACCGCCGGCGGAAGCGTTCTATACAGTAAGTTTTGACATGCAGGGTATGGGAGAGCAGATAGCGCCGGTAACCGTGAATGCCGGTGAAGTTTTTGCTGAATTGGAACCCCCGACAGTAGAAGGTTATCTTTTTGATGGCTGGTATCGGGAAGCAGAGGGTGTCAATCGCTGGAATTTTGAGACGGATATCGTAGAATCAGATATCACTTTGTATGCAAAATGGATTGCGGCACAATCAGTTATCACATATATGGTTACCTTTGATATGCAGGGTATGGGAGAGCAGATAGCGCCAGAGTCCGTAAACGAGGGCACAACAATAGAAAAGCCTGACATCCCGACAGCCGAGGGATATACGTTTGCAGAATGGTATCAGGAGCCGGAGTGTGTTCATCTGTGGGATTTTGAAACAGATACGATTACCTGTGACACCGTTTTGTATGCAAAGTGGATACAGGAAAACGAGACAGATGTCAATGCAGATGATGTGCGTGAAGCTGCAGTAGAAGAAACGCCCATTGATCTGAGTGATGAACTGACAGCAACAAAGACAAACACAATCAAACCGAGAGTCTATAACGGCATGGTGTATGAGCCCTCCATAAAAGTGACAGCGATGAATGGCAAAAAACGTGTCACCTTAAAAAAGGATAAGGACTATACGCTTAAATATGCGAACAATTTACATGCCGGTGAGGAGACAGCTTCTGTAACCATTACAGGAATTGGAAAATACACGGGAAGTGTGGTAAAAAAATATACGATCACCCCTAAAAATGTAAAAAAATTAAAGATATATACGGGAAGCAAGCTTACCAATGACAGAACGGTATCCATTGTTATTTATGATGGCAATATCAAGTTAAACAATGGGGCGTTTCTGGCGGAATATATTGACGCGCAGGATCCTAAGAAAGCGAAGATTACGATTACTCCGAAGGCAACTACCACAGATTACACGGGATCTGTCACTTCCAGACTTACGGTGTATGACGTTCCGAGAGAAAATTATATCAATTCGGTCACGCCGGAAATTACAGGAGATACTTTGTATACTGGAAAAGCCGTCACACGGAATGTGAAAATCAAGATAGGGGATACAGAGCTTAGAAATAATAAGGATTACAAGGTGCAGTACAAAAACAATGTCAATGCAGGAACAGCAATGATGACCATCACCGGGAAGGGGAAATATAAGGGAAAAATCGTATCTACATTTAATATTGGAAAGGTGGATCTCAATAAAAAAGAGTCTGCGGAGGATATTGCACAACATGTTACCATAGCAGATATATCTCCCAAAATTTATAATGGAAAAGAACAAAAGCCTGCTGTGATAATAAAAACAATGCGCAACAAAAAACTGGCTTTAAACAAAGACTATACTGCTGTCTATTCCAACAATATCCATTCTGGAATGGCTACGATTACAATAGCGGGAATCGGTAATAACTGTAATGGAAAAACAACCATCAAATTTAGAATTGAGCCGCAGCAGATCAAAAAGGCTGCGGTAAAGCTGATCAAGGGAAAAGATGGAGCGCCGAATACCATTGCCCTGACTTATAACAGAAAAACATTACAGGAATACGCTGATTATATCATCACCGAATATGGGGAAATGAAAAACAAAAAGATTCCGGTCACAATAGAGGGCCGCAGCGATTTCACCGGTAACGTGACGAAACAGTTAAGTGTTTCTGCGCCGGAGGAAGATCCAGACAGCGCTTCTGCCTCCGTTTCCAAAAACATAAACAGGCAGAACTATGGATCGTATGAAGGATGCATTGTAAATTCTTACTTGCAGAAAAATGACGATGGCACCTTCATGCGCGTGGAACACATCGGTAAAAATAATGTTTGTGTTGAATCATATACATCAGACTATAAGTTTGTTTCTAAAAAACTGATTAAGATGGAGCTTCCCAAATTTGGAGGGTTTTATTCCGGCGAAGATTATTATTTTCTTGTATTTGGACGGGATAACCCTGGCGAAGACAATACGGTGGAAGTTATAAGGATTGTAAAATATGATAAAAACTGGGAGCGCCAGGGGTCTGTCGGCATCTTCGGCGGAAATACGGTTTCTCCGTTTAAAAACGGAAGCCTCCGCATGGTGGAATACGAAAATACGCTGTACATCCGTACCTGCCACCAGATGTACAGAAGCAGTGATGGAAAGCAGCATCAGGCAAATGTTGCGCTGAGCATAGACATAACCAATATGGAAATATTGGAGCAGTATCTCGGTATACATCACTCTGCATATGCTAGCCATTCCTTTAATCAGTTTGTCTTGATTGATGATTCTGTTTTGCTGACAGTCGACCATGGAGATGCTTACCCGCGTGCGGTATCGCTGGCAAAATACGGGGCAGCAGTTGGAACGCCGGGTATTTTGGGAAAAGGTTCCTACAGTGTCGCGGCACTGAAGATACAGGGAGGCCGCAATAACCCTGCTACAGGCGTATCGGTCGGCGGTTTTGAAGTATCTGACACCGCTTACCTGACAGCCGGAAATTCCGTGGAGCAGAATCCCGAGACTTATACGACAGGCGGTGTGCGTAATATTTATGTGACGAGTACAAAAAAGGATGATTTTACGGCAAATGGCAACACAGTTCACTGGATCACGAACCATAAGTATATTGAATATACCGATGCGGCCGGTAATGCGAAAAAAACGCCGGAGGCATCCGTTTCCACACCGCAGCTTGTAAAGATCAGTGGCAGTGAAATGATGCTATTGTGGACAGAATCCACAATAGCTGTAGAAAACAACAAGCCGGTGACCACTTCTACTTCACAAAAGTGTGTCCTGCTCAACGGGACTGGCGAACCGATTTCTGGTATATACAGTTTTGAGGGGCCGATTTCTGACTGTAAGCCAATAGTTAACGATGGAAACCTGCTCTGGTATTATACAAACAACAACCAGCCGGTATTCTGTACACTGCGCATCAGTGATGTCAGAAACCAGCCTAAATAAAAAGTAGGATTTGCGGTTTTAACTGCAGTAAATAGAGGGGCTGTCGCTTTGATAAAAAATTCTTGGCGACTGCCCCTGTCATGTCTGGAAAAGGCGGATGCCAGGCTGGAAATCAACGGGGTAAAAGACAAGGTATCGGAAATCGCCGGATTTCATCCGTCTTGAGGCATCCTTTTTCCGGGACAGTCTGAGGCATACATGAAAATAGAAAATAGAATCAGGCATGATTTCCAGTTTCCAGACACCACTTTGCAATCTTCTCAATCAATGCCGCGTCGATCTTGCCATAGGGAATGCGGATCGTTCCCTTATCGGTTTTGTATCCCCGGAGTTCTTCCGCAAAATGCATGACAGCTTCCGGGCCTGGATAAAACCCGATGTGCTCCTTTGAGGCGGCAAAATGAAGAATATTATGCTTTTTCCAGAAGGTGGGCATACTCCAGGAGATCCGTTCTTCCGCGTCCGGCAGTGCACTGTGGAGAATCCGGCGGATATACTGCAGTTCTTCCTGCTTGTCTGTATCCTGGCGCAGAATGTACTCGTCAATGGTTTTCGGTTTTTCGCCACAGTAATGACTCTGTTCCTTTTTCTGAAATTCCCTTCCGCATTTGGGGCATTTCCACATAGTCGTTTTTTCGCTTTCTCTTTCTTGCAGAACCACTTCGACAACATCGCCAAAGCTCTTGCCAAGCTGTCTGCGGATCTGTCTGGTAACGCCGATGATGTAATAGGGCGTTACCCGGCATCCATCGTTCCGTTTTGCAGTATTGTCGCACGAAAAGTCAATTTGTTTTTCATTTTATGTTCCTGTCCTTTACAAAGATTCCTTTTGAGCTGGTATTCCACTTATTATATGGCATTTATCAAATAATAACAATCTCTAAAGCTTTTTAAAAGGGTAATTGACAATAGTATAACGCTGTGTTATATTTAATGCATAACATAATGTTATACATAAAGGAGAAAACGCCGATGACGAATAAATTATCCGATGCAGAGTTTGAGATTATGAAAATCATTTGGGAGAACGCGGAGGAGACGACTCTGTTTTCCTATCTTATGGAGGAACTGGCGGCGCAGGGGAAGCCCTGCCAGAAAAACACATTGATTGTCCTGTTATCCAGACTTGTCAGCAAGGGATATCTGAGCGCGACGAAAATCGGACGGCGCAATGAATATGTGCCCCTTATTTCGGAGCAGGCATATCAGACGGCACAAACCCAGCATTTTATAGATAAAGTCTATGAAGGGAGCGTGAAGGGGCTGGTCACCAATCTGATCGCAGGAGATCTGCTCACGGAGGAAGAGTATGAGGAGTTGAAAAAACTGCTGGAAGGAGGGAGGAGAGGATGACACGGATTTTTATGACGGTTTTGTCCATGTCTCTGTCGGGGGCGGTTCTTATTTCGCTGGTGCTTTTAACGGGGCGGGTTCTGAAGGGAAAACTTGGCAGACAGTGGCAGTATTATATCTGGCTGATTGCCGTGATGCGGCTTCTTCTTCCCTTTGGGCCCAAGGCAAGTCTGATGGGGCTGGCGTATCAGACGGCGGACCGCGTAATCACACAAAGAACGCAGGTGACGCACGAGGCAGGACTGAGCGGACAGAGTATGGGACAGGATTCCCGGCAGATGGCGGGACAGAGTGATGGGCCGGGCTATGGAAAGGAAGACGGGCTGAGAGTTGAGAAAAATCCAGAACAAAGCGCGGGGCAGGACACAGGTGCGAAAGAAGCTTCTTTTCTTGTACATGCGGCGGCCTTTGCAGGAAAATATTTGTGGACGGTCTGGCTGGCCGCAGCGTTTGCCATGCTGATACGAAAAATAACCATTTACCAGAGCTATACGCGGTATGTGAAAGCGGGAGCGGAGCCGGTCTGCGATATACCGCTTTTGGATCGGCTTACAGTGACGGCGCAGAGGCTGGGAATCGACAGGCCAGTGGAACTTTGCGTGAATCCGCAAGTCTCTTCGCCGATGCTTGTGGGATATTTTCATCCCTGCATCATTCTGTCCGGCGCGGACATTTCGGAAAAAGAGTTTCAGTGGATTGCCATGCACGAGCTGACACATTACAGACGGAGGGATATTTGGTATAAATGGATGGTGCAGGTTACGGTTTGTCTGCACTGGTTCAATCCGCTCGTTCATCTGATGAGCCGGGAGATAGACAGAGTCTGTGAGTTTTCCTGCGACGAAGCGGTGGTTGCGAAGACGGGGTATGACCATGCGGCGGATTACGGGAAAACATTGCTTAACGCTATGGCGGCAGGCGGAATATGCAGAGAACCTTTTGCCGCTGTTACCATGAGCGCCAACAAAGAATTGTTGAGAGAAAGGCTGGGTGCAATTATGAATTGTAGGAAAAAGTCGAAAGCAACGGGTATCATAACAGCAGGGTTGACGGTGGGTATTGCTCTGGGAGCAGTTTTTCTTGGGGTGTACCCGGCAGTGACTGTGGCGGCAGAGTCTGACCGTGCCGGAGAAACGGCGTTATCCGCTAAAGAGAATGGGAAAGCGGGAGTCGGTAGCCGGGAAGAGCAGGCTGGCGCAGGTGAGACGGAGGCATGGGCGAAAGCAGAAAAGTATTACGAATCGCGCAGTCTGCCTATGATCCATATCGTGTTTTACGAATTGGGGGAAAAGGAGCAGGAGCTCTGGCTTGACAGGTTCTATGCGGACGATGAGATTGCCTTCTTTTCTGTCGGTGCAGGGAGTCTGGACGCAGACAATCCTCTGATACAGGCCTATGCAGAAAAGTTTTATCAGGCGGATGAAATTGCCTTTTTTTCCGTTCTCACGGATATGATGGAGAAGGAAGCGCTGGAGGGATGGCTGGACCGGGCGCTTGCAGATGAGAAGAGCAGCTTTTGTTCGGTTCTCTATGATGAGCTGGGCATGGATGAGGAGGGGGAAAAACTGGAAAAGGCGATGGAGGAGGAATTGCGGGAGGAATACCGGGCAGCCGGCGTTACCTGGAGTGGGAAAAACTATTATTATCAGGGACAGCTTGTGAACATTTTTCTGGATATCCATACACCGAACGAAGCTTTTTATACGCTGAATATGAATCCGGCGGGGAAGGTCAACGTTAAGATTGTACGCGCACAGGACGGGAAAATTACGGGCGTGGCATATATGACAGAAGCGGAAGTGGAGGAACTGTTGGGGGATTTATATGGAGAGGAAGAGGGCAGCGGTAATGAGGCGGACGGGGAGAACGCAGTGGTATTTCCCCAGGAAATGACCGTGTGTATGCCCGCGTGCTATATCAGGGAAGGCGCCGGGGCGGAGTTTCAGGCGGTGGGCCTGCTGGGTGAGGGGGAAATTGTCACTGTTCTTGGCAGGAAAGAGGACACCGGCGGCCAGATGTGGTATCTTCTGGATCAGGAGTCACTTCCAGAACGGCTGGACGTATCTGTGAAAGCGTGTTATATTAGAGGGGACTTGCTGGAATAGAACGTAGTTAAGGAGGACTGAATGAATACCTACATTTTTTTATATCCGAACACATCCTTTTTTGAGGTAACGCTGGCTGCCTATTTTATGAAAACGAAAGGCAGTGTCTATATCGTTGCGGAGGAGGAACACCAGGTGATATGCACGAATGAAGGAATCAGGGTGCAAAGGGATATCAGCCTTTCCCGGATGAAAGCAGAAAGTGTGGATGTGTTTATCCTTTGCGGCGGTGAAATTGACAACATTCATAATAAGGAACTGCTATTTGAAATCATCAACAAGTGTATAGAGGATAAGAAAATTGTCGGTGGCATCTGTGCAGGAAGAATGCTTATCGCGGATGCTGTCGGAGATTTGATATTCCCTGAAAAGACATGCGTTTTGGATCATATGATCCTGAGTCCGGGAAATGAGTACGTTGATTTTGCTTTGGAGGTGGGAAAGGCGGCAGATATTTTTGTGGACGAAGAAGATTACCAGGAAACCGTAGATTACTTCAAATATTTCAAATATATCGGAAATTGAGAAAAAGATCCGTCTTCGTTTTAAAGGAAAACGGTCCGGCGCTTTAGCAGCCGCCGTCCGCCTCCACCTGTAAAATATCCTCAAATCGAATTTTCGTGTTCACGATCTGCAATAACCGGCTGGTCTCGTCGATGCGGGCGACCAGGCCGGTTATTTTGATATATTCCCCGTTTTGAAAATAGACGACAGTGGCCATGTTTCCTTTGGAGAGCAGATGCATCCGCTGGTCCAGCTCTTCCTCCATTTCCGGGGAGAGCACGATTTTCGGGACGAGAATTTTTTCCTTTTTTGCGAGGGCGTCTGGAAGCCCGCGCAGTGCCGCAAAGGGCATAAACTGCTTGGCTCTCTCTTCTATGGACATTTTGGTTTTCGGTTTTTTTGTCATTTTTCCTTCCATTTCCGGCGGTATCATCAGCCGTCGGGAGCATTTACTCGGCCCTATGGCCTCCAATCTGGTGATTCCGCTCTCTGGTGGTGGCGCCTTCCTCCAGATTCATGCCTTTCAGGATGGCGTCCTTTCCGAATTTATTTTTAATGCTGATGACAGCCTGCTGTACCTTGCGGTTTTTCTCGAGTTCTTCGGCATCCACGAAGAAGTGGTACTGGTGGTATTCTTCCGGCATTACATGGTTGCATGTCAGATTGACGCGGTGGATCGGCCACTCGGGGTTCACGATTTTTTCATAGAGAGCTGTCACCGCAGGAATGAGAATGAGGTCTGAGCTGGTGTCCGTCTGTAAGTCGGCCGTGCCGTGGGCAGATGGCGCATTCATGCGGTTGGAGTAGCCGACGTGGAGTGTGACGGAGCGGGTGACCAGATTCTTTTCCACCAGATCCAGACACAGAAGATCCATCATTTCCTTGACAATGAGAAGTCCTTTGTCAAAGGAATAGTCGCTGCCAAGCACCTGCCCGCTGGTAAGACAGCTGCTGCGAGGCCGGTAGTTTTTGATGTCGGAGATGGTGACAGGTTCTCGTCCCCAGGCGTGGTCGATCAGAAGTTCGGCGTCAATTCCGAAAAGCTTATATAAGAGATCTTCGTCTGCGGCGGCCACATCCCCCATCGTGCGGATGCCGAAGGTATCAAGCCGTCTGGCGGTACCTGCGCCGATGCGCCAGAAATCCGTTAGGGGCTTGTGCGCCCAGAGTGTTTTGCGGTAGCTCTCCTCCGTCAGCTCACCAATGAAGTCATCGGCGTGTTTGGCGGTGATATCCAGCGCGATTTTGGACAGATACAGGTTGGAACCAACGCCGCAGGAGGCACGGATGCCGGTCTGCTCATAGATGTCCTGCATGATCTGAAAACCGAGCTGTCTGGCGGAGAGCCGGTAGAGCGCGAGATAATCCGTCACATCCATGAATGCCTCGTCGATGGAGTAGACGTGGATGTCCTCTTTGGATATATATTTCAGATAAACTTCATAGATGTCGGCGGAGACATCCACATATTTCTGCATACGGGGCGGAGCCACGATATATTCCACTGATTTCGGAATCTCAAATATGCGGCAGCGGTTTTTAATGCCAAGCGCTTTCATGGCCGGGGTGATGGCAAGACAGATGGTTTTCTCCGTCCGGCTCGGGTCGGCTACGACCAGGTTGGTGGTCATGGGATCCAGGTTTCTTTCCACGCATTCCACTGAGGCGTAGAAAGATTTCAAGTCTATGCAGAGATAGGTGCGGCTCATTTCTTGCTCCTTTTGCAATCGGTCATCGTATCCGTGTTTCGTTGCTTTTTATATAGTCATAGCATATCACAAGAACATATGTTTGGCAAGAGAAAATGCAGTGACAAAGTGCCGGAAGCGGTGCGGGAGGATGCCGGTTATTTTTATGCCGTCTGTATGATTTATTTTGGACAGGAAAAAGAAAAATAAGGACAAATTTGTAATTTAATGTTAGAATACCCTTATATGTATGAAGGGGTAAAGGAAAATGAGCGTTATCAGCAGTAAGGATGTCAACGAGATCATCCGAAAAACTCTCGGCATCATCAACAATAAGATTATGCATCATGGGGAGATCACGGGGTATATCTTATATAAGATGATGGAGTATGAAAATGCCTACACCGATCAGAATTACACGGAGCAGGAACTGGTGGATTACACCATGCTCGGCATTCTGCATGATATCGGTCTTTATAAGGAAGACAATGTCAAAAATGTGTCGGATTTTGAGACGAAAAATCTCTGGCCGCACTCGATCTACGGCTTTCTCTTTTTGAAGTATCTGTCACCCATAGGGGACAGGGCGGAGATCGTGCTTTATCATCATCTGGATTATAACCGCTACAGCATGATACAGAGCCGCTATCTGCATGTGACGGAACTTTTGAATCTGGCGGACAAGATGGATACGGTTCTGCATTTGAAGGAGGAGAAACTGGAGCAGGATTATTTTTCAAAGTACCGCAATATCAAATTTTCGGGTGCGGCGATGGATCTGTTTCAGAAAGCGGAAAAGTGTTATGGGATAACGGATAATCTCGTGACCGGCAAATACCGTGAAGAACTGGATGTGCTTCTTGCGAAGAGAGCCTTTTCCGAGCAGTACAAAAAAGGCTTTCTGGAGATGCTTGTCTACACCATTGATTTTAGAAGCGAGCATACGGTGATCCATACGCTGGCGACGGTGAACTTTGCGGAACAGCTTGGCAGGCTTGCGAGAGTTTCAGGCAAGGATCTGCGTGACCTGCATTACGGCGCGCTTCTGCACGATCTCGGAAAGATTGCCATTCCCTTACATATTCTGGAGTCCACGGGTCGGCTGAGTGACGATGAGATGAAAGTGATGAAAGCCCATGTGCGGATCACGGAGATGATACTGGAAGGCGTTGTGGATGATGCAGTGCTGCAGATCGCGGTCAGACATCACGAAAAACTGGACGGGACAGGCTATCACAGGGGGCTTTCGGCGGCGGATCTGACTCTGCCCCAGCAGATCATTGCGGTGGCGGACATTCTGAGTGCGCTTTACGGCAAACGCAGCTACAAGGAGGCTTTCAGCAAGGAGAAAATTCTCGACATTATGAACTCTGATGCGGACAAAGGCAAGATAAACCGCAATGTTGTGACAACGCTCGAGAAGAGTTATGACAGCATTATCGAAGTGTTTGAGAAAGAAAAGGAAAACACCATCGGATTATACTTGAAAACCAAAGAGCAGTATGCGATAATGATTGAACGTTTCAAAAAGTTTGGCTAAATAGCAGAAAAGAAGAGGAGGCGCTATTCTATATGGAACAGGCAAAAGTATATTTTACATCCTTTAAGGCTACGGAGCATGAGAACTTATTACAGAAACTTCACCGGCTGATGAAGACGGCGGGCTTCGAGAACATTGATTTTGCAGACAAGTATACGGCGATCAAGATTCATTTCGGTGAGTACGGAAATCTGGCCTTTCTGCGCCCGAACTACGCAAGGGTGGTGGCGGACTATGTGAAGGAGCTTGGCGGCAAGCCCTATCTGACAGACTGCAATACCCTCTATGTAGGCAGCAGGAAAAATGCGCTGGATCATCTGGAAACAGCTTATGTGAATGGCTTCTCTCCTTATCAGACAGGATGCCATGTTATTATCGGAGATGGTCTGAAAGGAACCGACGAGACGCTGGTGCCCATCAATGGGGAGTATGTGAAGGAGGCGAAGATCGGACACGCGGTCATGGATGCGGATGTGTTTATTTCCCTGACACATTTCAAAGGGCATGAAATGGCAGGTTTCGGCGGTGCACTGAAAAACATCGGTATGGGCTGTGGTTCCAGGGCTGGCAAGATGGAGCAGCACTGCGACGGTAAGCCGGAGGTGGATCAGTCTCTCTGTGTGGGATGTGGCGCCTGCGACAGGATCTGTGCCCACGGCGCGCCTGTGATCGGGGATGGCAAGGCGCATATTGACCACGAAAAATGCGTGGGATGTGGACGGTGCCTTGCGGTTTGTCCGAAGGATGCAATTTCTGCAAGTTTTGAGGATTCCATCGCCATGCTCAATTATAAGATGGCGGAGTATGCGTGGGCAGTCTGCAAAGATAAAGCGTGTTTCCATGTATCTCTGATCTGTGATGTGTCGCCCAACTGTGACTGTCATGCAGAAAACGACATTCCGATTATCCCCAATGTGGGAATGCTGGCATCTTTTGACCCGGTGGCGCTAGACCAGGCATGTGCTGACCTGTGCAATAAGATGACCCCGGTGGAGGAGAGCGTGCTCGGTGAAAATCTGCACAAGCATGGCAACGAGGAAGGGCATGACCATTTCTTTATGACCCACCCGGACACGGAATGGAAGTCCTGTATTGCCCATGCGGTGAAGATCGGGCTGGGGACTGACCAGTATGAGCTGGTGACGATCTAAAGAGAGGGAAGCAGGAAAACAAAAAGATAGAGCATAAGAGATAGAGAAAACGGCCTCCGGCAGTCAGCTTACCCCGTGAATGTCTGGAGGCCGTTTTCCTTTTTGTATTTTGCGTATCTGAGTACGCGATTGTCTGCTGCATCTGATAAAGCGAATGATTTCCGCTTTGGAGGATCAGCCTGTGCGGATTACCGTGCTTTGCCTGCGTGGGGAATATCGGTATGCTCTGAAATTTCCCGGCTGATCGTACACAGGTCGTCCACGGATAGGCCGTGAATGTCTGGATTGCCGGTGATGCGGGCAAACGTCTTCAGCTCCTCAGCGGAACATCTCAGATAATTTTCCACCCGCTTTGCGGCGGCGTCAATATGCAGTCTTTCCCGCAGCTTTTCGTCCTGTGTCGCAACGCCCACCGGGCACATGCCGCTGCCGCATATACGATACTGCTGGCAGGCAGCAGCGACCATAGCGGCGGATGCCACGGCGACAGCGTCCGCACCCAGGGCGATCGCTTTGGCAAAATCAGAGGACACGCGTAAGCCCCCGGTGATGACCAGATCAATGTCCGAGCCGACGGCGTCAAGGTATTTCCTTGCCCGGCAGAGGGCGTAGACGGTCGGCACACTGGTGGAGTCCCGGATGATGGCGGGGGAAGCCCCGGTTGCGCCGCCACGGCCGTCTATGGTGATGAAATCGGGTTCGGCATAGACACAAAATTCCAGATCTCTCTCGATCCGCCCGGCAGCGATCTTGATGCCGATGGGTCTTCCTTCACTTCGGGTGCGCAGTTCTTCCACCAGTTTTTTCAAATCATCTGCACTGTCTATACCGGGGAATTTAGAAGGGCTGATGACGTCTTCCCCAAGCGGCTTGTTTCTGATTTTTGCAATTTCCGGGGTTACCTTACCGCCGGGCAGATGGCCGCCCATACCCGGTTTTGTACCCTGACCGATTTTGATTTCAATGGCGTCGGATGTTCTTAAGTTTTCATCGGTAACGCTGTACTGGTTCGGGACATATTCAAATATGTATTTGCAGGCCGCAGCCTTTTCTTCCGGGAGAATGCCTCCTTCCCCGCTGCACATTGCCGTTTCCACGGCAGCGCTGCCTCTTGCCATCGCGATTTTTGTCTCCCGGGAAAGGGCGCCGAAGGACATATGGGAGATGTAGACCGGCATGGAAAGGGTCATCGGTTTTTTTGCGTGTTTGCCGATCACAGTCTGCAGAGATACCTCGTCATGCTCATTTAAGGGCATCGGGTTTAACTGTGCGCCCAGAATCAGGACATCGTCCCAGCCCGGCATTTTCATCTGCGTGCCCATAGCCTCTATCGCAGATTTTCCGGTGACAGCCATCTCGTGAATCTCTTTCATATAGCGGTAGCTGCCGTCTGTTTTTCTGGTTTCCTTCGGATAACTTAAATCCAGGTCTCCGGCGTTTTTATAAGTTTCCCCATTTTTCGGTCCCGCGCAGGCTGCGGGCGTTTCGGATTCCAGCGCGTTGAATTTCTCCGGCGGCTGTTTGCAGATGGGACATTCCTTCAGCTCTGAAAAGGGTTTTCCTTCCTTTTCCTCATTGTATTCATACCCACAGATGCTGCATTTGTAGATCATTGCAATTTCCTCCTTTGTAGTTTTTGTATTTTGGCAGGGATAACATACTAAAAATTAGAATTATTCTAATTATAATATAGATTTCGATATTTGTCGAGGGAAAGACTTGATGTGTCAGAGAGAAAAAAGAATGCCGGCACTATCGTGTCGGCATTCTGAAATCCGCGAGAGCGCGGTTCAAATAATCATTGAAAGGTTTCATCGCTTCAAAAATCTCTACCATTTTCGGCAGGAATGTCCCGATATCCGATAGATCCTGATCCTTGACCGGGTATTCGAGATACCAGCTCTTATATTTCAGGTATTCGGCCTGCGGATGATCCTTGTCATACCCGGCCGGCACCTTTTTGAGAGCCGTCCCCTGTACCGTAAAATATTTGGTAAAGGTGTCTGCATGAATGATCTGTTCCCATTCGTCCGGATGCTTCACGATATAGTCCCGCACCATGACGGTGGCCTCCTTGAACATATCGGCAAACAGTCCGCCGCCCAGAAAGGATTCATCGCCGGGCTTTATCATCAGATAATATCCAACCGGGACAGGGAGCTTTCCCATCGCGCCGATGTGGGCGCGGAAGGCGGGATTGTAGGGTGACTTGTCGTGACTGAACCGGGTATCCCGCACCAGCTTAAAGGTAAGATCCCTGGGCACATTCTGGAGGATACTGCTGTCTGTCTTTCCGATAGCCAGAATCAGTTCCTGCACCAGCTCTTCAAACTGCGCGTTTGCGTCTTTGTATTCTGTCTTATGCTGATGATACCATTCCCGGTTGTTGTTTTCCTTTAATTCGGATAAGTATTTGAAGATCAGTTCTGTGTTCATCATTTCCTCCCATTCCTTCCGGGCACAGATAAAATGCGAAAGGTGCTTTCTCACATAGCAATGTGAACTTTCATGCGTCTTCTGTGCCAGAACTTTTTTCATGTGCGTCATTTCAAGTTATGTGTTTTTTACGACCGATAGAGAAGTTGAGTTCAGAAAATTTCTCATAAACTGTCTGGTCTGTTCCGGGGTCGCATAGAGTCTGGCAAAGGAGAAATTCTGGGCCAGATCGTCGATCTCTTCCATAGCCTCCTTCACGTCGAGCATGGTCTGCCTTTCGATCTCATCTGCGGCAGTAAAGTCCTGATGGGCCGGATGAATCCTGTGGTTTTGAATGGCATAGTTGATTCGGTCTGCGCACCGGCATGTCCCGTTTCCGTATTCGCCGCAGTATTCGCTTAAGAAATCGGCCATTTTTTTGCGGACACGGGAGAGACGCTGGCGGTATGCTTCCGGCGATATTCCTAAAATTTCTCCGGCTATGCGGCTGTCTGTCTGAAACATGGTTCCAAGTACGAAAATGCAGCGGCTTTCCGCATCAAGGCACTGCAGCATCACATTGGTGCAGGACAGTTTCAGTTCCTCTTCCAGAAGCGCTTTTTCCACATTCTGCGTCAGATCAGGCACGTCGTGGATGTTTCCGTTTTTGATATCCTCGCCGTAAAATTCAAAGCTCAGAGGATGTTTGGCAAACATATGCTTTTGGTAGTTTTTCAGATGGTTCACCGCAATGCGGAACACCCACGTTGAAAAGGCGCTCTCCTTGCTGAAAGAGGACAAGTGGGTGATGACCTTTAACAGGATATCCTGCGCTGCGTCCTCCGCGTCGGGAAAGGTGCCGAGCATGCGCAGGGAAAGGTTAAAGACCAGATCCTGCACATTTAGGATAACAGCCTCCAGCGCTTCCCGGTCTCCGGCGGTCGCCTTGTCGACCAAGGCAAATAATTCTTCTGTATTTTTGTCCATAAAAGTTACCTCCTATATAATTAGACAACGCCGCGTGACTTTTGTGACATAAAAATTTAAATTATTTCCGGCAGTGCAGAAGTCCTTTTTTCTTTGCGTAACCACACATAAAACAGGAAAACGCAAGGATCAGCAGAACAAAGACAGCCAGCATATCCCACACATCGAACAAGGGCTCGGAAATCATTGTTGCAAGAATGGCGTTTATGATAAACACGAGCGGAACGGCTGACAAAAAAATGATTCCAAGCGCGGTCAATTTTCTGGAGTTTCCCATGCGCATACAAATGACAGCAACGATCCACACAAACAGAATGGAAACGAAAGCAACCACCTTCCCGATAGAAAAGACGGCCGGCGCCTTGGTGAGACGGCTTAACACAAACAGATAGGGGATGGTGAAGGCGCTCAATGAAACGAGACTTGTAAGGATGCCGCGTTTCCCAAAGATAATAACAGGGAACGATACCGCCCACGCGTAGAGGATGGAACTGACTGGAATCAGAGACCATGTCAGGGCACCGGATATGGCGATGTTGCAGACCAGACAGACCATCATGCCGATCAAAAGAGCCATAGAATAGAGGATGGCAATGATCCCGTTTCTGGTCAGATTATTTTCGTCCTTTCTTTTCAGTGCAATCAGATTCTCGTCCGCTGTTTTTTCATAGTTTTCCATTGTAATGACCTCCCCGCTTAACAGTTCATTTACCGTGATCCCCAGTATTTCGCAAAGCTCTAACATGATTGATGAGTCGGGCATACTTTTTCCTGTCTCCCATTTGGAGACGGCCCGGTCTGTAATTCCAAGTTTTTCGGCGAGCTGCATCTGCGTCAGTTTTTTCTCCTTGCGGCATTGGGCGATGAAGCTCCCGATCTTTGTCTGATCCATGCTGGTTCCTCCTTGTGCTTTGTTATGTCTGCATCATACACCGAAAGGCATTCTTTGTACACAAACCGTTGGTTGAGTCGGGGAGAATGTGCTGTCATGCGGCGTATTTATCACATCCTATGGTCTGATGGGATATCGGGTTCTCGGTACTTGACATATTAGCACAAGGCTGCGAAATTTTCCATCCATGACGAAAAAAGGATGATTGATGACGAAAAGACTTTAGAAATCAGATAGGTGCACCGAAATAAAAAGCAACAGAGAAAAATGAAGCGCATTTATATTTTAATAGAAAGGCAGGCGGCGTTTATGAATATTTCATGGGATCAGACCAGCAGTATCTTGCGGAGGATGAATACTGCAGGCATGTTGAAGAGCACACAGGACAGGCTGGAGCGTCAGGAACAGACGCAGGAGCAGGTGGATTTTTTCGAGAAGCAGAAAGAGAACCTGAAAAATGTTTCCTGTGAAAGTGTGGAGGAGATCGCTGAAAAGCTGAAAATGTTCCAATCCTACGAGGATCAGATTTCATCGATAAAGGCGGCTTACAACCAGGAGCAGATGTTCCATATTCTGGATGAATCCACAGAGCAGGGCGAGAAGATTGCGGAAGCGGTCGAGGATACAAAACCCAAGACTCCGGAGGAGCGACTGGAAGAAATGGCCGAGGAAGCGCTTGGCATCGAGGATGGCGGCGAACTCGAGGAGGCAATGGAAGAACTCGAGGAAGTTGTGGAGGAGCTGACCGAGGAACTGGTGGAGGAGACGACCGAGGAGCTTACGGAAGCGCTGCCCGAGAATGCGGAGCTTTCTGCAGAAGAGGTTGCGGAGGCGGCGGCTGCGGCCAATGCGGCGGAAAAGGAAGCGGCCAATGCGGCGGGAATACCCGAGGGGTATATGCCGTTTGATGTGAGACTGTAGACAAAAAAGGGAATGTCTGGCGCTGCGGCGCGGACATTCCTTTCTTGTATGATCATATTTTGTGACAAAATGGGGGAAAAGATATGGGAAGATGCATTGCGCTTTATAACGGCACAACTTTCGTTGCCACCTTCTCCCGGAACCGCACATCATGCTCCACAAAGAGCAGTGTCGGCTCATATTCCAAAAGCAGTTTCTCAATCTGCATCCGGGAGAAGACGTCGATATAGTTAAGCGGTTCATCCCAGATGTAGAGGTGCGCGGGAGTCAGCAGGCTTGCCGCCAGCAGCACCTTTTTCTTCTGTCCTTCCGAGTAATCCTCCATATTTTTTGCAAACTGTGTCCGCTCAAAGTCAAGCTGTCTTAAGACAGCGCAGAACAGGCTTTGATCCAGATTCCGTTTTTTACAGAAATCGGCAATGCTGCCCGCCAAGCCGGAAGTGTCCTGGTTGACGTAGGAAATCACAAGTCCAGAGGCAGTTTCACAGACGCCTTCCTCTGTGAATGCCATACCAAAATTCTGAAATCCGGCTCTTTGCAGAATCACCTTTATAAGAGTGGATTTCCCGCATCCGTTTTCCCCATGCAGGGCAACTCTGTCCCCGCGCTGGATCTCAAAGGTGATCCCGGAAAAGACAGGCGATTTGGCATCCGCATATTGCAGACCGTAGTCCCGGATCTGCACAAGTCTTTCCTTATGGTGGGAGAGCGGCGCAAGCCTTAAATCTATCGTTTTTTCCAGATCCTGCAAAAGTCCTTCCTTCTCCTCGATTTCCCGGTCAATCCGCCGCTTCATCTGGGTCACCCGGCTCTGCATTTTTTTAGTCTTCGCGCCGATATAAGCCCTTGTGCCCTTGCAGCGGTCATGTTCATTGACGGGGTCATAACCGATCTTGGTTGCTTCGTTTTTGTCAGCCCAGTCCGAGGCCCGTCTGGCGGCCTGTCTCAGTGTTCTGATTTCTTTCAGATGTTTTTCGTTTTCGGAAAGGACAAACTGGTCCCTGCGCTGTTTGTTTTCCCACCAGATGCTGAAATTGCCGCTTTGTACATCAATGCTCTGCCTGTTTAAGACAAGGACGTGATCAATGCAGGCGTCCAGCAGATCCCGGTCATGGGATACCAGTATAAAGCCTTTTTTGGCGGCGAGATAATTTTTCACGATTTCTCTGGCTTCCCGGTCCAGATGGTTTGTCGGTTCGTCGATCAGCAGGAAATCATTTTCGCCTGAGAACAAAACGGCCAGCAGGATCTTTGTCTGTTCCCCGAAACTTAAGGTTTCAAAAGAGCGGTAGAGGATTTCTGCGTCCTCGTTAAGCTGCGCCAGCTCACAGATCACCCGCCACTCTTCACATCCCGGTTTCAACTCGTCCAGAAAGGCGGATGCGGGCAGTTTTCGCTGTGTCGCTGTGATAAGATAAGGAAAATAATCAAAGGCCGCAGATGCGCTTATGGAGCCCTGATAAGTATATTTTCCCGTCAGCAGGCGCAGGAAGGTGGTTTTTCCTTTTCCATTCCGTCCGATAAAGCCTAATTTCCAGTCAGTATCAATCGAAAAAGAGACATTTTCGAAGATATTGTCAAAGCTCCCTTCATAGCAGAACGTCAGATTTGTTACATTTATTTGTGACATACACATCTCTCCCTTCTAAAAACCTCCATAAGCAAGAGGCGGTTCAGAGAATGCCAGGCATTCTCTCAAAAAGTTTCAGGCTGCGGAGTATGCATGAAAAAGTGTCGTCGCCGGAAAAGTCACATGATATGCTCAGTTACCTCACAGGGAGTGTCGTGCGGAAAACGCACCACAAAAGAATGCACACAAAAAGAGAGGTTATGAGAACATAATCCACTTTTGGCGACATGAAAATGGTATGGGAACAGACTCCCATACATCAAAACATTCATGCAATCAAAAGTAGATTATTTCTTCATCCTTTCACCTCTCTCTTCAAAGATAGAGTCATTCTAACACTGCAGTTTCATTTTGTCAAACAGGAAATTTCGGACATAGGACTGCCCCACATTCAGACACGGCATCTTATGTGCTTTTTGCTTGCGTTTCAGTAAGTGGGATAGTATAGTTAAAGGAAGAGAAAATTGGCAGGAGGGTACTGGATTTATGATTTTAAATTTTGACGCAATTGACGAACAGGTCATCCCCAATTTTAAAGGCGGAGAGAAGCACTTCAAAACACACTTGTACGCGGATGAGGCGTGCAAAATCATGCGGGCATCCTTAGAACCGGGGGCGAGTATCGGCCTGCATACCCACGAGACGGACAGTGAAATTGTTTTTATGTTGAAGGGAACGGGAGTTGTTCTAAACGACGGAGAAAGAGAAATTCTGCCGGCGGGGAGCTGTCATTACTGCCCGAACGGGCACAGCCACAGCCTGCGCAATGAGAGCAGTGAGGTGATTGAATTTTACGCGGTGGTGCCGGGAACTGTGATGGGGTAAAAATGATGCGCAGCACAGAGCGCAGAAATGAGGTGGGTATGAATACGATAGAAAAACTGCAGGCGCTCCGGGGGGAGATGCGAAAAAAGAATCTTTCGGCGTACATTGTGCCGACGGAGGATTTTCACTGCTCAGAGTATGTGGGGGATTACTTTAAGGCAAGGGAGTATCTGTCCGGGTTTACAGGATCAGCGGGTACGCTTCTGGTGATGCCGGAAAGGGCTTTGCTGTGGACGGACGGCAGATATTTTCTGCAGGCGGAAGCACAGCTTTCCGGCAGTGGCATTGAGCTGATGAAGAGTGGAGAGCCGGGGGTTCCAACGCTCCCGGAGTTTCTTGACGAACACTTAAAAAAGGGAGCGGTTGTGGGTTTCGACGGAAGAACAGTGACCGGCGCTTTTGTGGAGGAACTCAAGGAGAAGACGGCGGCGAAACAGGTTACCTTTTACGGGAAAAGGGATCTGGCTGACCGGGTCTGGGAGGAGCGGCCGCCTATGTCGGCGGAGCCTGTGTGGGAGCTTGGGATATCCTACGCGGGGCTTTCCAGGGAGGAGAAGCTTGCAAAGGTGAGACAGGAGATGGAGAAGGAGAGGGCGGATGCGTTTCTGGTGACGGCGCTGGATGAAACCGCTTGGCTCTTAAATCTGCGCGGCAGCGATGTGAAGCACACACCCGTTTTTCTCTCCTATATGTTTATCACCAAGAGACGTGCCCTGTTATGTGCACAAAAGAGCGCCTTTTCCGAGGCGGTCTGCAGCGAACTGGCGAAAGCGGGCGTAACCCTTCTGCCCTATGAGAGCATAGAGGATATGGTGGCTTCCCTGCCGGCAGGGCAGAGAATCCTTGTGGATGAAAAAAAGGTCAGCTACCGGCTGTTAAAAATGATTTCCAAAGGGGTGGAGAAGATCAACAGACCCAGTCCCATTGCACTGATGAAGGCGGTGAAGACGGAGCGGGAAATCACTCATATACGCTCGGTTCATGTGAAGGACGGGGTGGCAGTGACCCGGTTTATTTACTGGCTGAAGACCCATGTGGGTGCGGAGGAGATCACAGAGATCAGTGCGGCTTCCAAGCTGGAGGCGTTCCGGGCCGGGCGGGAAGGGTATTTGGGCCCCAGCTTTGATCCGATTATGGCCTACGGGCCTCATGGGGCCATCGTGCACTACGAGGCGACCCCGGAGACGGATGTGGCGATGGAGCCAAAGAGCTTCTGCCTTGCCGATACAGGGGGGCATTACAGCGAAGGCACCACAGACATTACCCGGACGATTGCCCTGGGAGAATTGACGGCGAGGGAGAAGAGGGCCTATACCCTTGTGTTAAAAGGCCATCTGCGGCTTGGCGCGGCGAAATTTTTGGAGGGCGTCTGCGGACAGAACCTGGATGTGCTGGCGAGACAGCCGCTCTGGGAAGAAGGACTGGATTATAACCACGGCACGGGACACGGCGTTGGGTATCTCTTGAGCGTGCATGAAGGTCCCCAGAACTTCCGCTGGCGTATGGGCGGTGAGGCGGCCTGCGTGCCCCTGCAGGAGGGGATGGTGCTCTCCAATGAACCGGGATTGTATCTGACAGGACAGTTTGGCATCAGGCATGAGAATCTGGTGCTGGTCAGAAAAGGGGAGAAGACCAATTACGGGCAGTTCATGTATCTGGAACCGCTCACGATGGTTCCATTCGATAAGGATGCGATTGACGTAAGTCTGATGACGCCGCAAGAGATCAGCCTGCTGAACGATTACCATACAAAGGTGTATGAGACACTTGCGCCTTATTTTACAGGGGAGGAGCTTGCATGGCTTGGGGAGGCTACTGCGGCGGTATAGGAACGTAAGATGGAATGGAGTCTGGCATTTTTCATAAAAAGTGTGCTTCTCGGCGTCGGACTCGCGATGGATGCCTTTTCGGTTTCTATGGCAAACGGGTTAAACGAGCCGGATATGAGACGTAAAAAAATGTGCGCGACAGCGGGAGTATTTGCCCTGTTTCAGGCAGTCATGCCGATGATCGGCTGGATATGCGTCCACACACTCATACGGTACTTTACGGTATTCAGCAAGTGCATACCGTGGATTGCGCTCGTTTTGCTTCTGTTTATCGGCGGCAAGATGCTGAAGGAGGGGATCGGAAACAGCGGAGAGGAGACCACAAAAACCCGGCTGGGGATTGCCGCTCTTCTGGTGCAGGGAATCGCCACTTCCATAGACGCCTTATCGGTCGGTTTTACAATTGCGGAATACGGATTTATGATGGCCTTTGTATGCGCATTCCTTATTTCAGTGGTTACGTTTGTGATCTGTATGGCGGGGCTTGTCATCGGCAAAAAGTTTGGGACGGCTCTTTCCGGCAGGGCGGCGGTGCTCGGCGGCATCATTCTGATTGCGATCGGTGTTGAGATATTTATTTCCGGGGTCTTTTAGGCCAAAGTTATTTATTCTGATGCTGGTGCAGGGTCGCGTTCATTTTCTTGATGTTGTGTCTGATGAAGGCATACTGTATCAGCCATATGATGGCATAATTACATGCGAACATGCCAAAATACTTTACAATGCCCATCAGACTGTGCTCCGTCCAGTAAGTGATATAGGCGATTGGCATCATCAAAACGGTGATGAGCAGAAAGTAAATACCGGTCTGTTTGGCAAGCCCCCAAGTCTCCAGATCCCAGATCACGGAACATCCGGCGCATCCCCCTCCGAGCAGGCCGCACAGGAGCGCCTGTACGATGACGGCGCCTATTTCACTTCCCACCAGTTCCACCAGTTCTGGCATGCAGGGAACGTAGTAACCGTCCTCCCAGATCAGGGAAGTGATGATCGTGAAGGTGTAGCCGATGGAAAGTCCCAGAGGGAAACCATACAACCCGCGTATAATGATTTTTTTTAACATGTCTTTTACCTCACATTCCTAATATTTTTTTGATTTTTGAGACATAACGTCTGGAAACATAAGTAGTCGTACCGTTTGTCAGCTTCACATAGATCGTGCCGCTGAAACTCAAGTCAAAGTTTTTCACCTTTTTTAAGTGAATGATCTCCGAGTTGGAGATACGGACAAACTGGGAGGGATTTAACCGCTCCGAAACCTCATAGAGCCTGAGCCGCAGAAGGTATTCTCCCTTGTCTGTCACCGCAAAAACTTTGCCCCCTGCCGCATAAATCCGAAACAGATCATCCGGCTCTATGACTTCCATCTTGCCGTCTTTGCTGCCGGTGAGGATGGGTGGCGTCTGGTCGGACAGCCTCTGCATGAGGGTATTCACTTCTTCCGTTATGGAAGCGGTGTGTATGACGATTTTCGGCTCGGTACAGGAGCTGTCTATTCTTATTTCAACCTGCATTTCTGTGTTCACCTCCCGGTCACAGCGTTTATCTTCTTTCATGTATGCTCTGTTTTCTTTCTGTGATGTCATTATAGGAAAAGGGGATATTTCCTGCAACTGTTTTCTGATAGTCGGTTGTATACGGGGCATAAGTGGTGTACAGGTACTTGTTCGTTTGGTATTCTTTCGGTATAATAATTGCGTGCGGACGATATTTTCTGACAGTGGGACGACAGGCGTTTTAAATGGATATATACTGCGACAGCAGGAAAGGTCGTGCGAGAAAATGAGGTATCAAACGGAGGAAAATCATGAGGGATGAAAAAATAGTTCGGGAAGAAATATGCGAGATTGGGAGAAGGATGTACGGCCGGCGGATGGTGGCGGCAAACGATGGCAATATTTCGGTGCGGCTTTCGGAGAATGAGATTATCTGTACGCCCACAGGTGTTTCCAAGGGTTTTATGAAGCCGGAGCAGCTCTGCAAAATGGATGTTTCGGGTAATGTGCTGGAGGCGGCAGAAGGGTTTGGCCCGTCCTCCGAGGTCAAGATGCATCTGCGCGTCTATCAGAAATGCCCGGATATTTCGGCTGTGGTACATGCCCATCCCATTTTTGCCACCAGCTTTGCGGTGATGGGCAGGGCGCTTGACAGTCCGATTATGCCGGAGGTGATTGTCAATTTCGGAAAGATACCGCTTGCCCCTTACGGCACGCCCTCCACAGCGGAGATCCCGGACGCCATTGAGCCTTATCTGGCGGATTACCAGGCCATTCTGCTGGAGAGCCACGGTGCGCTCACATGGGCGAAGGATCTGACGGCGGCATATATGAAGATGGAGTCTTTGGAGTTTTATGCGGAACTTCTGTATCGGACAACACAGCTTGGCGGGCCGAGAGAGCTCGGTGAGGAGAAACTGGAACGGCTGTATCAGGTAATTGGTATGCAAAAATAAAAAATCGTCGCAATTTCCTGTTTATATAAAAAAAGCTGCCGGAACGGCGAAGCGATCCGCAGTTCCGGCAGCAGGGACGTATCTTTTACTTTACGGTAAGGGAAGTGATATGCGGGTTTACGCCCTCATACCAGTACAGATAACCTTCCATATCAACCGTGTCGCCAACGTTTAAGCCCTTAACTGCCTGGTAAACGTCAGTACTGCTGTCGCACAGATAGGACTCCACCGTGAAGGTGTAGGTCTGGCCGTCCTTGGAGACATTGAAGTACAGGTCGCTTCCGTCCTCACCGGAGCCGTCCCAGTTATAGAGGAAAGCGGCGCCGCTGTCGTCGGCAGCTTCCACGGTCATGCCCTTGAAGGAAACAAACTCATTCTGGTGGTCGATCAGCTCATCCTTGCCGAGAAGGTCGGTTACATCTGTGACAGGCGCCACATAATTGCCATCCTGAATCTCGATGGCTGCGCCTTCGGCAACTTCCACTTCGCCGGACCATTCGGTCTTGTAGCCGGTCACTTTGATTTTCGTGCCGGGAGTCAGCTTGGCGTAATCTGCCTCGGAACAGACAGCGTTGTAAACGAAATATGCGCCGTCCTTATCCTGTGTGTAGAGGGTAGCCTTATCCTCCCACCAGGACTGCTTTGCCTGTACATATGTCTCGATTACCACTTCACTGTCAATTGCGGCAGCCATGTACTCGTCATGGGTCATAACGCCCTCGGATTTTTTGTCTTCTCCGCTGTTTCCGTCTTTACCGCAGGCGGTAAGTGACAAAACAAGGGCCAGCGTCAGGGTTAATGCAAGTGTCTTTTTCATAATTCTCCTCCTCGATCGTAGCGTATTCTGGTTAGCTTTTACAGCGACGATTATACCATAACCAGTGGATAAATCAATGCTTTTTTCTCTTTTTGGCAAAATCGGACAACACATAGAGCAAAATCAGACACCATGAAACAGCCAGCGCGGCGAGGAGAAGCACGGCTGCCGGCGGCAGTGCGCCAAGTTCCTTCCAGCTGCCGGCGGCAATGTCTTTCTGGTCTAAGCGGTAGAGGGCGGTGACGTCCGCATAGAGCTGATTCATGTAAGCGTCATCCACCGATTCCCCGCGCCGCACGGAGTTTGCCACATTCTCAATGAGCTGTCCCGCCGCGTTCCGGAGGGAGGCCGAACCGTTAAACACGGGCGTTACGAAGGTGTCCCCGGTATGGTTAAGGAGCAGTTTGGAGGCATCGATTTTTACGCGGTAATGGGTCTGATTGTCTTTCCCGCTTCCTGCCAGATACGCCTGGTAGGCGGGGGATTTTTGTGCCTTTGACGTGACGGGCAGATAGCCTTCCGTCTGGGCATAGCCGATCTGTACCTCATCTGTCAGAAGATATTGGGCAAAGAGCCAGGAGGCCAGCACTTCCTGCGGATCGGCTTTGTTAAATACGCAGACCGATGGCCCCTGGGAAATCATCTGAGGATGTTCCGGGTCGTACTGGGGCACCATCCGCACTGCGGTTTCAAAGTCGACGAAGGCGTCCTCGCTGATATCCGAGAGTGGCGCATCCGCGCCCATCCATGTGGCTCCTGCCGTGGAGTCGATGGCGAACACACACTGTCCCGCATTGAGGAAATTGGCGGGATAGCTGGAGATTTTAAAGGTGGAGAAAGCGCCGCTTTCCACATGATCCGCAATCTCGTATAAAAACGCCTCGGTGGTGTCGTTAAAAAGTCCGATATCGCCCTCCGGCGTGGAATAGGCCGCTCCCTGCTGCTTCAGAGCCTGGATCATCATGTTGTCCGTGGATTTGTAGATAAAGGGAATCATCACATTCTGGCCGTTCAAGGCAAAGGTGCCGTCATCATTTTTGACGGCGGCTGCTTCCGACACTTCCCATATGAAATCCCAGGTCAGCACGTCCGGTATGTTGTAGCCCAGTTTTTCCACATAGTCTTTGTTGATATAGCAGCACTCGGTGGAGCGCATGTAGGGGAGAGCGTAGTGTTGTTCCTCCAGCACGCATTCCGCGAGAAACTGGGGAACGATTTCTTCCTGCGCCGGGCCGTCATAGAGGAGGGCGCTTCCGCCAAGCCCGTATTTTTCATCGGCAAAGAGCGCATCCAGAGGAACCACGGTGTTTGTCCCGGTCATGTAAGTGGCAATGTGATCCGGGTAGGTGATACAGACATTCGGCGTGGTGCCGGTGGAGATATTGGTGATCACATCGTTGAAAATCCTGCCGTAGTCGGTGTAGAGTTTCATATTGACCTTGATGTGGGGATAGAGCGACTCAAAATCAGCGATGGCTTTTTTGTAGACATCGGTCTGGTTTTTGTTGGTATCGTTCTTTGCCCAGAAGGTGATCTCATATTTTTGGGCGGTATCTAATTCTGCAGGCACGGTAAATTCCGGCAGTGCCCTGGAGCCGTGACAGCCTGTGAGGGTCAAAAGGCTTGCGCCTGTGAAGAGGACTGCCAGTATATTGTTCCATTTTCTATTCATCCTTTGGTACCTCCTCTGGCAATGCCGGACATAATCTGTCTGCGGAACAGGAGAAACAGGAGGATGAGCGGCAGGGAAATCACAACCACCGCAGCCATCATGGCGGGAATGTTCGCCCGCCCGAATCCGTTTTCACGGATTTCCTGAATGCCGTTGGAGACCAGATAGTAATTGGCGTCGTCGGTGATCAGTCTCGGCCACACATAGGAATTCCAGCACTCTATGATTTTTAAGATCGTGATGGTGACCAGTGTGGGCCGGCAGATGGGAATCATTACCCTGCGCAGGTACCGAAAGTCCGAGGTGCCGTCCACCTTGGCGGCGTAGTACAGTTCGTCTGGAATCTGGGCAAAATTTTCCCGCAGCAGATAAATATAAAACACGGAGGTCACGGAGGGCAGGATCAGCCCCGTGAAGGTGTTGCGCAGCTCCAGATTGGTGATGGTGGCAAAGTTGGTGATCACCACCAGTTCGCCCGGAATCATCATCAGTGCCAGAAACAGAGTGAATACGAGATCACGTCCGGCAAACTGCAGTCTTGCAAAAGCGAAGGCTGACAGCGTGATGACAACGAGCATCAGCGCTGTGGTGCCCGCCGTAAATACCAGGGTGTTTAACAGATACCGGCCAAGCGGAACGGTGGTAAAGGCGTCCGCATAGTTTTGCAGGGTGGGAGAGAGCGTAAAAAATTTCGGAATATGCTCTGCGTTGTAGGCGCCGTAATCCTTTACGGAGGTCAGAGCCATCCAGTAGAAGGGAAACAGCACGACCAGCGCCCAGAAAGTGAGAAAAGCATATGTGACTATGGTGAGTATGCGGTTCTTTTTCATAATGTAAGCCTCCTAATGATAGTGAACATGCTTTTTGCTCACCAGCAGATTGATACATGTAATGGTCAGGACAATGGAGAACAGGATAATGGCCGCCGCCGATGCGTAGGAGGGATAGCCGCCGCTGTCCCGGTAGAGCATGTCGTACACATAGCCCACAATTGTGTTCATGCCTGCCGCGTTCAGATTGGTGCCAAACAGAGCCACCGCATCGCTGTATGCTTTGAATGCGCCGATAAAGCCTGTGATGACCAGATAGAAGAGCATGGGGGAAATCATGGGCAGGGTAATCTTCAAAAACATGCGGATGCGTCCTGTGCCGTCCACTCTTGCAGCATTGTAATAGACGGGATTGACGCCTGCCAGCGCGCTCGTCAGAATCAGAATCTTAAAGGGCATGACAACCCAGACCGTGTAAAAGCAGAGCACGAACATTTTCGCCCAGTAGGGACCTTCGATAAAATCCACGGAGCTGCCTCCGAAACAGTGAATCAGCAGATTGACGAGACCGTCGGAATAGGGTGTCTTTTTGAATAGAATCATAAACACCAGACCGACCGCCAGCGTGTTTGTCACATAGGGCAGAAAAAAGACAGTCTGAAACAGTTCCTGCAAGGGTTTGATGGAACTGAGCGCCACGGAGATCAGGAGAGCCAGCCCGGTGGAGAGCGGTACGGTGATGATCACAAGAATAAACGTGTTTTTTAAGGCCTGCAAAAAGTAAGCATCGTGCAGGACATAAGAATAGTTGTAGCCGCCGATACCGTAAAACGTCTGGGAGGCAGAGTTGTAGCCTTCTTCAAAGGAATAGATAAATACATCAATCAAGGGATAGATCAGAAAAGCGCCCAAAAAGAGGATGGCGGGCAGCAGATAAAGCCAGCCCTTGTTATTTTGTTTTTCCATGAGACTCTCCATTCCGAAGCGTTTGTACAAATCGGGAAACAATCGGCAGATATCAGACTTGCACAGCTTCTGCATATATGAATTATGGTCAGTCAGTTTCAAATGAAATCCGCTGTCCCGTAGCCTGGTCAAAGAGAAAGACCTTCTGCGGCTTCAGCATAAAGCGCACGGTATCGCCGGAAAGATGTCCGCAGCTCTCCGCATCCACGATGGAGCGGATCACGGGATTCAGTGATGCAGGGTGGGTAGAGACAATGCTCACATCGCGCCCCATAACCTCCGGCCTGCTTAAACGGCAGGTGAAGGAGCCGTTTTCTGCCAGGATAAAACCTTCCGGGCGTATGCCCACATGAACCGGCTGGTCGGGCACTTGCTTCAGCTTAAGAACCGCCTCCTCCCCGAGGAAGAGAGAGCCCTTTTCCACCCTGCCCTTGAACAGATTGATGGGCGGGGTTCCGAGGAATTTTGCCACAAATAAATTGGCGGGATTGTCATATACTTCCTGAGGTTTCCCGATCTGCTGTACCAGACCGTCCTTCATCACCACAATGAGATCGGAGATGCTCATGGCCTCGTCCTGATCGTGGGTCACAAATACGGTTGTGATGGCCGTTTTTTGCTGGATGCGGCGTATCTCCTCACGGGTCTGGAGTCTGAGTCGTGCGTCCAGATTGGAGAGAGGCTCGTCCAGGAGAAGCACCCGGGGAAGCTTTACAAGCGCCCGCGCGATGGCCACGCGCTGCTGCTGTCCGCCGGACAGTTCCGACGGCTTTCTGTCCAGAAGATTATCAATCTGCACAAGCCCTGCGGCTTCTGTTACCCGGGCATGCATTTCTTCCCTGGAAAGTTTGTCGCTCCCTTTCAGGTTTTCCAGAGGGAAACGGATATTCTGCTCTACGTTTAAATGGGGATAAAGGGCATAATTCTGGAATACCATGCCAACGCCCCGCTTTTGCGGGGTAAGCGGCGTGACGTCCTCCTCATCGAAAAAGATCTGCCCCTCTGTAGGATTCTGCAGGCCGCAGATCAGATGCAGCGTTGTGCTTTTTCCACAGCCGGAAGGGCCTAACAGGCCGACCAGCTTTCCATCGGGTATTTCAAAGTTGAAATCATTTACGGCAATGACATCTTCCTTCTTTCTGTTTCCTCTGCCCCTTCCGGGGAAAGTTTTTGTCAAGTGCGAGAGTACAATTTTCATAATTTTGCATTCCTTTCCGAAATCTGCGGAACGGATTCCGAATCAATGGCTGTTGTCAGATACCGTATTCGTCCCTTAAATCTGCCGAAATGTGATCCAGATCGGGATAGACAAAGCTCTCCGTGATACCGAGCACCCGGAGACTGTCGATAAAGTATTTCTTCCGCTCGCAGGGAATAATGATTTTGTAGAGCATGTTTTCGTCGCAGACATCCTCCAGATGTTTCAGGGAGTTATGCACGGTAAAGTTGGAATGCTGGGAGTACATCCGCAGGTTATTTTCTGTGGAACTGCATGCAAGAATGCGGTTTGTCAGCTCGTGGTTGTGATGGGCATGCTTGAAAGCGGGCAGCAGCATTTCCTGCGTGGTGTCGGCGTCGATGGGATAAATGCAGTTGCCGAATCCTTCCTGCTCATTCAAAAGACCCGGCGCCAGCACCCAGACACAGCCGTCCGTTTCCGGCAGTTCCCGGTAAGTCTCCGTGGCGAAAAAAACCGCGATCAGGGGGGACTGACTCCAGTCAAGCATTCTGGTGGGAAGGCCGTAGTGCTGCATCAAAGATACCCAGCCCGCGTAATTATGCTTTTCAGGGGGATTATCAATGATCTGTCTGGCTCGCGTATAGAAATCATTGGTGATATACCGCTCGGCATCCAGCCGCTTTTTACTGCGCTGGATGGAAGGAATCAGCTTGAGCGATGCGTTTTCTTCCCCACGGTACCACAAACGCATACCGTGCTCCTGATATAAACTGTTAACGAACTGTAATAGCTCGTCAATGGTGCATATTTCCTGTTTAATCATAGTTTCTCCATTTTCGTGCGTCCGCCGTAACTTAAGCTGTTTCCGGCTAAGAAGGATTGGGGACTCGGACTGTTTTGTCATAATGATTATAGAAGATTTTGGAAGGATGTACAAGGGGTCTCATAAACAGCTCGGATACAGAAAATTTTGGCGGATAGGCTATGAGGATTCAAACGGCTGTGTTATGATATCAACATGTCAAAGGAGGAACTGGAATGGAAAAGAAAACAAAACAGAATTTAATCATAGTGATCGTGGGAGTGGTATTATTTGCGGCACTGATGAATTTACATGTGGTTCTCCAGTTTCTGGAAAAGGGGATAGCGGTCATCCTGCCTGTCATAGTCGGCGCTATCCTGGCCCTGTTTATCAATGTGCCCATGACGGGAATCGAAAAGCGGCTGCGCAAATGGATGCAGAAAACGAAAAAGCAGCCTTCCGACAAGGTTTACCGGCTCACTTCGTTTCTGCTCACCTTTGTCTGTGTTGCGCTGGTGCTTACGCTTGTATTCACACTGCTCATACCAGAGCTTGCAAGCTCCGTGAAAGGGCTTTATTTGCTGGTTGAAGCGCGCCTGCCGCAGTGGATTGCCTATCTGGATAGTCTGGATCTGCAGTCGGGGTGGCTGGAGGAAATGCTTGCGGACATCAATCTGGAAAAGATCATGCAGAATGTTGGCATCGGAGCAAATCTGTTTTTGGAGGGCGTGGTGAGCACGGTGTCCTCTGCCGCGAGTATAGCCATAACGGCGGCATTTGGACTGATCATCAGTATTTATCTGGTGTTGGGGAAGGAGCAGATAGGCGGACATGCCCAGAAGATAGTATATGCCTATTTAAAGCCTGCATGGGCGGAAAACGTCATGCATTTTTGCCGTACATTCAACAGGTCTTTTTCCAATTTCCTGTCAGGGCAGTGTGCGGAGGCGGTGATTCTCGGAATACTGATGTTTCTGGCATTTACGGTTTTCAGACTGCCTTATGGAAGTCTGGTTGGCGTACTGACGGCAGTCTGCGCGATCATTCCCTATGTGGGGGCGCTTATGTCCGGCGCGGTCAGCGTAATTCTTGCTCTGCTGATCAGCCCGGCCCTGGCGGTCCGCTGTCTGATTGTCTATCTGATTGTCCAGTTTGTTGAGAATCAGTTTATCTATCCAAGAGTGGTGGGCGGCTCTGTAGGATTACCGCCACTGTATACGCTTGTTGCGGCAATGATCGGCGGCAATCTCTTTGGGATCATGGGAATTATCTTCTTTATTCCGCTGATGGCTGTTTTTGTTGAACTCGTGAAAGAAGACGCGGGGAAACGTCTGGACCGTCAGGGAAAACATAGCGTATAGGGAAAAGTTAAAAAGCAGGGATATCATAAAAAAACGAAAATATAGAAAAATACTGCCTTTATGTAAAATAATGTTAACCTGCGTTGCTTGCCGCAACGGGTGTTTCTCCGTATAATGGGAGTGAAAGGAGGGCATCCCTGATGCTAAACGAAAATATCAAAACCATCAGAAAGTCCAAAGGGCTTTCGCAGGAGGAACTTGCAATCAAGCTGAATGTGGTGAGACAAACGGTTTCGAAATGGGAACAGGGTCTTTCGGTTCCAGATGCCGATATGCTGATTTCCATATCAGAGGTATTTGAAATACCTGTCAGCACACTGCTTGGAGAAACCGTTGTAGAGACGAAGGCCGATGATCTGAGAGTAATCGCCGAGAAGCTTGAGGTCATCAACTTACAGCTTGCGCATGGAAAAGCAGCAAGACAAAAAGTGATTCACTGGTTTTTTGTCTCGTTGTGTGTGATTATAGCGGCTGTTTTTGCCATACTGAAAGCATTAAACAGTCCTTACCTGGGTTGGGACTACAGTCATCCCGAAACCGCAGTAGCCGGAGTACTGTTTCACACATTTGAGTGGCTGTTCATCAGAATAGCGCCGTTTGCCCTGATTGGGGTGATCGTCGGGGCCTGCTTCACACGGAAGAAAGTGTGAAAGGCGCATGGGGCGGTGAAAATGCTGCATGTATTTTTGACATGTTTGAACCGCCCCGCCACTCACCTCCGCGTGTTCTGTAGTGTGTCAGTCTTATAAGAGAATCATATCAGAAGGAAAATAGATTAGAAAGCGGAAAGCAGATGAAGGGTTTCATAACCCCATCGGTGCCTTTCGCAGAAAGGTGGATTATAGCAATGAAAGTACTTATGATCAACGGAAGTCCGCGTGCAGGAGGCAACACATCCATCGCCCTGCGGGAGATGGAACAGATTTTTGCGGCGGAGGGCGTGGAAACAGAAACCATTCAGATCGGCAGTCAGGCCATACGGGGCTGCATCGCCTGTAATTCCTGCGTGGAAAAAGGGAAATGCGTGTTTGACGATATAGTAAACGAGACAGCGCCGAAATTTGAGGCATGCGACGGGCTGGTGATCGCGTCCCCGGTTTACTATGCGTCTGCCAACGGCACACTGATTTCTTTTCTGGACAGACTGTTTTACAGTACGCCCTTTGACAAACGCATGAAGGCAGGAGCCAGTGTCGTCGTGGCAAGACGGGGCGGCCTGTCGGCCACATTTGATGAGCTGAACAAATATTTTACGATCTGCGGTATGCCGGTGGTGTCCAGCCAGTACTGGAACAGTGTTCACGGCAGGCTGCAGGGCGAAGCGGCGCAGGATGCGGAAGGGTTACAGACCATGCGCACGCTTGCGCGGAATATGACGTTCTTAATCAAGAGCATTGCGCTCGGGAAGGAAACTTACGGCCTGCCGGAAGACGAGCCTGCCCAGAGAACTAATTTTATTCACTGACTTTTGGCAGTACATATTTTTCCGAATAGAAGGCATACTGATCTTTGTAATAAGGACTTTCCTCTTTCATTACGGAAAGGGAATGGTGCAGATTCATGCTGTTTTCGGCACTGTCCACGATACAGATGGCGATGTTGGAGCAGTGGTCTGCCGCCCTTTCCAGATTGGTGAGAAGGTCAAGCCAGATAAAGCCTGTCTCTATGGAGCAGACACCCTTTTTCAAACGTCTTACATGGGCGTTTCTCATGTTCTCTTTCAAATCGTCGATCACCTGCTCAAGCGGTTCTATGTTTCGCGACAATTCCAGATCGTTCTGCACAAAGGCGGTGCAGGAGAGCGTCATAATTTCGGATACGGCGCGGCAAAGCACGTCCAGCTCTTTTAAGGCTTCTGCGGTGAACTGCAGCTTTTTGTCCTTCAATTCTTCCGCCGATTTTAAAATGTTGACACTGTGGTCGGAAATCCGCTCGAGATCGCCGATCACCTTTAACATCATGGAGACGCTGCCGCTGTCGGCATCGCTCATCTGATAATTGCTCAGTTTCACCAGATAAGTGCCTAAAATGTCTTCATAGTGGTCACATTTTTCTTCCGCCTCCTGCACATCCTTCGCTGTCTGTTTATCGTACCGGGTCAGAAGCTTCATCCCGTCTTTCAGGGAAGCGGTGGAAATTTCCGCCATTTCTCTTACCAGTGAATAACATCTGTCCAGCGCAATATGGGGCGCGGCGAGGAGCCGTTCGTCCAGCACGGAGGCGGTTTCTTCCGTCTCGGCGTCGGGGACAAGCCTTACCGCCAGCTTTTCTAACAGGGCGGAGGTGGGGAGAAGCACAAGGGTACATAAAATGTTAAACGTGGAGTGGGTGAGTGCGATGCCGAACAGGGACGCCGACTCGTCCAAAAGCGCGGGTTTTACAAACAGGGATACTGGCAGAAAGACGAGAAGCAGGATCAGGGTTCCCAGTATATTAAAGGAAAGATGGACAACCGCCGCCCGTTTGGCGTTTTTCGTGGTGCCAAAGGAGGAGAGCAGCGCCGTCGCACAGGTGCCGATATTCTGTCCCATAATAATCGGCATGGCGGCACCGTAGGAGACCTGTCCCGTGGACGCGAGCGCCTGCAGAATACCGACGGAGGCGGAGCTTGACTGGATCACCGCCGTAAGCACAGCGCCCACGATAATGCCGAGCACTGGGTTTTTGAACAGGATAAACATATGCTGGAAGGCCGGTACATCGGCAAGCCCGGACACCGCGCCGGACATGGTGTCCATGCCGAACATCAGGGTGGCAAAGCCTAAAAGGATCGTGCCCGAATCCTTCTTTTTACTTGTTTTTCCGAACATGAAAAACAGAATGCCGACGGCAGCCAGTATAGGTGTGAAAGAGGTGGGCTTGAGCATCCGTATAAAAAAGTTGTCGCTGGAAATGCCGCTTAAGCTCAGGAGCCATGCGGTGACGGTGGTGCCCACGTTTGCGCCCATAATCACATTGATTGCCTGCTTTAGGGTCATTACTCCGGAATTGACGAAACCAACCACCATCACGGTGGCGGCGGATGAACTCTGGATTACGGCGGTGACGACCAGACCCGTCAGAAAGCCCGCAGTCTTATTCTGGGTCAGTCTGGCAAGGAGCAGCTTTAAACTCCCTTCTGCGCGCCGTTCCAAGGCTTCGCTCATCACGCTCATGCCGAAGAGAAACAGGCTTAAGCCTCCGGCCAGTGTCAAAACATCAAAGATATCCATTGTCGTGTCCTCCTACATGCGGTATCCGATTCCAAGTTCATTTTCGATATAGTTTTTCTTTCCCGGTTTTGCGCCCAGCTTTTTTCGAATATTTGCCATATTAACCTGCAGTTTTTTGACGCTGCCCGAATCGCTGTAGCCCCAGATTTCTTTTATGATTGCGCTGTAAGTGACAACCTTTCCGGAACATCGGGATAAGTAAGAAAGAATGTCAAATTCGGTGTGGGTCAGTTTGATTTCCGACTGATTGATAAAAACCCGTCTTGCGCCGTAGTCGATGAGGAGACCGTCCCGTGTAAACGTGCCGTCGGGAGAAAGCGCCGTGCCGGAATACCGGGCCGCCGTTCTCAGTGCGGAGCGGACCCGTGCCATCAGTTCGGCGGAGCTGAAAGGTTTGGTGACATAATCGTTTGCGCCCAGATCCAGCGCCGCAACCTTGTCTGATTCGTCCGCTCTTGCGGATAAAACGATGACGGGCACGAGGGAGTCTTTTCTGATTTCACGCAGCAGATCCATACCGTCCCCGTCGGGAAGACCGAGATCCAGTATCATCAGATCAGGGCGGTGCGAGAAATACAGCATTTTGCCGTTGGCAAAGTCTCTGGCAGGGACAGCCTGATAGCCGTCCGCTTCCAGCAAAGCGCCGATCAGGTGACAGATATTTTTTTCGTCTTCGACTATAAGAACTTTATATTTACTGTTCATCTGCGGTTTCCTCCGTATTTAAAGTGAAGCAAAAGAGTGCGCCGCCGCTTTCCGAATTTCTGGCCGTGATCGTTCCGCCGTGTGCACGGATGATAGCGGCACATACGCTGAGGCCGATTCCGGCGTTGCTGCGCCTGCTGTCCGGCGGCAGATTTTCCGTCTGATAATAACCCGTAAAAAGGGTTTTCAGCCTTTCCTTTTCGATGCCGCATCCGTTATCGCTTATTTCAAACACGGCTTTTTCGGAAAGAACAGACACTTTTAAAGAAAGTATGCTCATTCCTTTGGCGTGGCAAACGGCATTTTCCAGAATATTTATCACTACCTGTTCGATCAGAAGGGCGTCCATCTCTATGGTGATAAATTCATCCGGCAGTTCGACGGACACTTCCTGTTCAGGATAGCGTTTATGAAATTTGATCAGGGCCGCGTCGAGAAATTCATCCAGCACGGTTGAAGTTTTTATGATTTTGACGTTTGAATCATCCAATCGTGTGATCGAGAGCAGATTTTCCACCATGCGGGTGAGCCATGCGGCGTCCTCACGGATGCTTTGCAGCATTTGCTGTTTTTGCGCTGCTGACAATCCGTCGCCCGCTTCCAGCATGGCGGAGCTTGCGCCGTATATGGTGGTGAGGGGTGTGCGCAGGTCGTGGGATACGGCCCGCAGCAGATCAGCCCGCATTTTTTCCATTTCGCTTTGTGATTTTAATGTTTCCTGTTTTTTGATCTTGGTGGTCAGCGTACAGGTCATACAGGCAATGACGATCATAATAACAGAAGTGACCAGATTGTCGGTTAGGGTGAAATATAAGCTGAAATAGGGTAGCTCAAAGACAAACTCGAAAATTAGGACGCTGGCCAGAGCCGATAGGATACCGTAAAGATAACCGTTTGTGGCCAGAGCGGTCAAAAAAGTTCCCAGAATAAAAATGGCGGGAATCAGTGTATGGGCACCGCAGACAGTCTGGATCAGCAGGCAAAGGGCAAAACATGCAGCCAAAAGAAACATGGTAAAAGCGGCATCCGCCAGGTGTTTTGGAAACTTTTTCATTGGAAACGCCTCCTTGGTTAAAGGGAAACGCGGCGCGGCAGGCAAGGTGTACAGTCCTGTCCGGCACAGTCACTATACATAGTATACATGAAATGCAGTTAAGATTTGGATAAGAAAAAACAGCGCGGTAATCAGGAAGGGCGCACGGCCCCTTTGATGGCCTCAAAACTTTCCTCGCTTAAATCGTGCTCTATCCGGCAGGCGTCCTCCAGAGCGGTCTGGCGGCTTACGCCGATGCTGAGGAGCCAGTCGGAGAGGATGGTGTGCCGCTCCGGCACATTTTTGGTTTGGTAAAATTCATTTCGTTTGCGATATCTATGGAACGAACCTGCCCGAGCCGCTTTTGCAGCATAAGTATGGTCTTCGGATAATCCTCCTGCGATTCGTCCGCGCGGACTGGTTCCACCGCCTTCGGTCATAACGGGTTGAAAGAGGTGGTGGAGGAGGAAAAAGTTTTCTTGGCACCGATGCGGTACTTCCCGGGAGACATGCCGGTAAGCCGTTTGAACACGGTAATGAAATAATTGTAGTCAGAGAAGCCACAGGCGGAGGCGGTCTCGCTGATCTTCCATTCGGGATGTTCGGTGAGAAGCGCTTTCGCCTTTTCTATGCGGAGGTTTCGGATATGCCCGGCAAGGCCGCATCCGTAATTCTGATCGGAAATTTCGTAGAGATAGGTCTTGCCGATTTGGAAACGGCGGCACAGGTCAGAGACACTGATTTCCTCAGTGAAGTGTGCGCTGATATATTCGTCGATCTGGACGGGCAGTTCTTTCCGCTGAACGATGGCCATCCGCTCCAGACAGAGATAGGAGGCCACAGCCTGCATGATGTGGGAGACAGAAACAATATAATCCTCTGAAATGAGCGGGCTTGCCTGGCAGGCTTCTTCCAGCGCGTTCTTGTCAATGCGGTAGGAGGCACAGTTTTCCCGGATGTTTTTCCAGCCTTCCTCGTAGCTCGAATAGGAAAATACATGCCCAAAAAACAGATAGCCGATCACAATATTGCCTAAAGTGAGAGGCGCGATGCTCTCGGTTAATCCGGCATGACAGCGGTAGGTGTAGGTGCTGCGTCTGCTTGCGGCCATCTCGCAGGCGTGGGCGTCACAGCGGGCACACTGGGCGGTAGCCGCCGGATCGGTCCGTATGATCCGGCAGCAGGGCGCGATCTGTTCCGGGTAGGCGGTCAGCTCATGGAAGGAGTCGTCAAATACCGTGATCCGCAGGCTGGTGATCTTATGGAAATCCTGTAACAGGGAATTGAGTTTGGAAAGATTAAAGGTGGAAATCATAATGTCCTCCGTTTTTATATATTGCGGGAAGGGTTTTCGTTTCTGTTATGATTATATCAGCTTTGCGAACAAATTCAAAGAAAAGTGGACGGAAGTCTATATATTTTTTGGAGCGGGGGGATTAGAATTAGGATAAGAGTATAACGGGTTAGGGCACGGCGGCGGTGGGCGTGCCGCGCCATGAAAAAGGAGGACGAACAAAATGAAAAGAATGACATTTGCTTTATGTTTCTGTAACCGGGGCTTCATGCCGGGAGAGCTAATCTATGGGGCCAGAGAGGATATGATCCGGGCAGTGACGGATGCGGGTTATGATTATATCGCTATGGACGCAGAGCTGACGCGCTACGGCGGCGTGGAGACGAGGGATGAGGGACTGCTTTATGCCAAGTGGCTGAAAGAGCACGAAGGACAGTATGACGGCGTGATCTTTTCCATGCCGATTTTTGCGGATGAAAACGGTGCAATCACGGCACTGCAGGATGCCGGTGTGCCCATCCTGATGCAGGCCTATCCAGATGAGATTGGAAAGATGGATTTTGCCCACAGAAGAGACGCGTTCTGCGGCAAATTTTCCGTGACGGATGTTTTCACACAGTATCAGGTGCCGTTCACCGTGTTAAAGCCACATGTGGTGCATCCCCTCAGTGAGAAGTTTGCGGAGAATCTCAGAGATTTTGCGGCCGTCTGCCGGGTGGTGAACGGTATGAAACGCTGTAACATCGGCTGTATCGGAGCGAGAACCACGGCGTTTAAAACGGTTCGCTTTGATGAGATTACCATGCAGAAATACGGGATCAATGTGGAATCTTTTGATCTGTCGGAGCTCGTCTTTAAAGTGGGAAAGCTTGATGACGAGGACGAGAAGGTTGTGGCAAAGAAGGCGGCATTAGAGGCCTACACGGATTTTTCCGGCGTGTCCGAAGAGAAGAAGAATACCCTTGCGAAGATTTCGGCTGTCATTGACGAGTACATAGAAGTCTACCATCTGGATGCGCTTGCCCTTCGCTGCTGGAACGAGATGGAGGAGATATTGAGGGTGTGCCCTTGTGTGCTTTTGTCTGAGCTGAATGACCGGGGGATCACAGCATCCTGTGAGATTGACATGTGTTCCGCCGTCACGATGCGGGCGATGGCGCTAGCCAGCGAAACGCCTACCACGGTTCTTGACTGGAACAACAATTACGGCGATGATGAGAATAAGGTGATTCTGTTCCACTGCGGGCCGGTGCCCAATTCCCTGATGACTGACAAAGGCCGGGTGACCAGCCACAAGATGTTCGACAAAACCGATGCAGGAAGCGGCTGCGGCACCTGCGAAGGGAGGATGAAGGCCGGGGACATTACGCTTTCTAACTGCCAGACGAAGGATGGAAAGCTGGTTGTGTACGCCTCAGAAGCCAGATTTACGGAGGACGAGATCGAGGAGGCGTTTTTCGGATGTGCGGCGGTCTGCGAAATCCCGGATATGCAGAATAAGCTGATCCGTCTGGCCAGAGGCGGCTTCAAACATCATACGTCTGTCGGTGCCGGGCATATGAAGGCGGTTTTGCGGGAGGCTTTTGTCACCTATCTTGGATATGAGTGGGTGGAGATTGACGGATAGCATGCCGGCAGGCGTAAAGAGGGAGGCGGTTTTATGAAAACAGCGGGACTGGATATCGGAACCACAGGCTGTAAGCTGACGGTTTTTTCGGAGGAGGGAAAGGATATCGACCGGGCGTACCGGGATTATCCCGTCACCAGAGGCGGCAGCGAACATGAGGTAGATGTGGAAAGTATTATGGAAGGTGTGCTGGCACTGCTTGCGCTGATGGCTGAAAAACACCCGGATATAGGAGGAATAGGCGTTACCAGTTTCGGGGAGACCTTTGTGTTTACGGACGGGGAGGGGAAGCCCCTTCACAGGGCCATGCTCTACACCGATCCGAGAGGCCGGGAGGAGTGTCTGGAGCTGACACGGAAGATGGAGGGGAGAAAGATTGCTGCCATCACGGGACTTCGCCCCCACGAGATGTACAGCATTCCCAAGATGATGTGGATCAGGAAACACAGGCCGGAAGTCTATGAACAGGCAAAGCACGCTTTCCTGATGGAGGACTATGTGGTGTTTCATCTGACGGGAAAGGCACAGATTGATTATTCCCTGGCCACAAGGACAATGGCCTTTGACATTGCGTCCCTCTCCTGGAGCGGGGAGATCTTTGCGCTGGCGGGGATCGATGTTTCTCTGATGTCTGAGGCGGTGCCGGTGGGCACATCGGCAGGGGATATTCTTCCCGATATCGCGCGGCGGACGGGCCTTTCCGAAAGGACGCAGATCGTAAGTATCAGCCACGATCAGGTGGCCGCCGCAGTGGGCGCGGGTGTGTTTGACGCGGAGACGGCGGTGGAGGGCGCAGGTACGGTGGAATGCATGACACCTGTATATGAAGGACTGCCGCCTTCCGACGTGATGTATGACGGGTATTTCTCCGTGGTGCCCTATGTGATACCGGGCAGGTATGTGTGTTATGCCTTTTCCTACACGGGCGGCGCGCTGATCCAGTGGTGTGTGGACACCCTGGCGAAGCAGGAGAAGCGGCTGGCGGCGCAAGAGGGTATTTCCGTACATGAGTATCTGGAACGGGAGTATGCGCGTGAGCACGGGGAGGAAAGTGTGGCAGAGCCCACGGGGCTTCTTGTGCTGCCCCATTTTGCAGGGGCGGCAACGCCTTATATGGATACCGGGTCGAAGGGCGCGGTGATCGGGCTGACGGCGGCCCATACGGTCAGTGACATTTACCGGGCATCCATGGAAGGGGTAGCCTATGAAATGAGGCTCAACCTGGAGTGGTTAAAAGGCTCCGGCATTCACTTTCAGATGCTGCACGCCACCGGGGGAGGGGCACGCTCCGGGGTGTGGACGCAGATGAAGGCTGACATTCTGAACGTGCCCTTTACAACGCTGAAAACAGCCAACGCGGGTACGGTTGGGAGTGCCATGCTGACGGGGATTGCAGTGGGCCGCTTCAAAGATCTGGAGGACGCCGCCGCGCATATGGTGGAGAAAACGAAAGTTTATCAGCCGGATGCGGCAAGGCACGAGAAGTATATGGAGGTTTACAGCCGGTACAGGAAGGTGTACGATGTGATCAGAGGACTGGTATGAGTATAAAGCAGGAGGTATGACATGATGAATCCGTATATTGGACATGAATCACAGATTTCGGGTGTGGAGGAGCACCGTCTGACAGGCGGGAAGGGCGATGGGATGCGCCTTTTGCAGGCAGATAATGGGAGAGGGCTGACGATGACGCTGACCCCTGACCGGGGCATGGATATTTCCAGACTCCGCGTAAACGGCGTCAATATGGGGTATTTTTCGGCCTGCGGTTATGTGGCGCCGGCTTATTATGAGGGGACGGGTGACAGATGGCTGAAAACCTTTACAGCAGGGTTTATGACGACGTGCGGCCTGTACACGGTGGGAACCCCCAGCGTGGATGAGGGGGAGGAACTGCCCCTGCACGGCTCCATCGGCAATCTGCCCGCAGAGCAGGTATACTGGCAGGAGGAAGAGGATAAAATCTGTGTGCGCGGCGTGGTGAAGGATGAGGTGATCTTTGGCAGAAAGCTTGTTCTTCGACGTGAGATCGAGATATCGAAAAAGGAGAACAGCTTTGTGGTGCGGGACGAGATAGAAAACATGGGGGACCGCGTGGAGCCACTTGAAATCCTTTACCATATGAATATGGGGTATCCCCTGCTGGACGAGGAGAGCGTTGTCACGATCCCCGCAAAGGAAGTGGTGCCGAGAAATGAGCATTCGGCGGAGGATATCGAACACTGTCTGCAGATGGAGAAGCCTCAGGCGGGATATGAGGAACGCTGCTATTACCATAAATTTGCCGGAAAAGAAGGAAAGGCATCCATCTATCAGCCGAAGCTTGGCATGGAGCTGGCGATCACTTTTGATGCGGAGGAGCTAGACGGTTTTGTGGAGTGGAAGATGATGGGCGTGCGGGACTACGTGCTCGGTCTGGAGCCGGGAAACTGCTATCCCGACGGGCGCGATGTGATGAGAAAGACAGGGATGCTCAAGTTTTTACAGCCTGGTGAATGTAAGCGGTATGAGGTGAAGGTGGAGATTAAAAAGGCCTGAGGAAAACGGGAGGGCGCGGCGGTTATGAGTAAACGCACGTTATCTTTCAGACTGATATGCTGTTTCATATCCGGCGTTCTGTTTCTGTTGTCCGGCGGGTGCGCTGCTGAACAGAGGACACAGATGCAGGAAACACAGCGGGAAAAATTGAAGGAAGAGCAGCAGGAAACACAGCGGGAAGAGCCGCAGGAAAGGCGGCAGGAGACACAGCGGGAAGAATTGGAGGAAGAGCAGCAGGAAACACAGCAGGAAGAGCAGCTGGATAAAACCCCGGAACCGAAAGTGACGGAAGTGGACTGGTCAGCATATTTTGACGGGTTAAACGGCGCGGCAGTTCTGTATGATCCTGCCGCCTCTCAGTATATGCTGTACAACCCGGAGCTTGCCCAGACAAGAAGATCCCCCTGTTCTACGTTCAAGATCATCTCCTCCATGATTGCACTGGAAAACGAAATCCTTGTGCCGGAGGAGTCGACGCGGAAGTGGAGCGGCGAAGTTTTCTGGAATGAAAACTGGAATCAGGATATTGCCTTTCAGGAAGCGTTCCGCGTCTCCTGTGTCTGGTATTTCCGTGAGATCATAGATGTGATGGGTCCAGAGATGGTGCAAGAGGGACTGGAACTTTTAAAGTACGGAAATTGTGACATTTCCGATTGGGAGGGGCGGTTAAATACCAATAATAACAACCGGGCGCTGACTGGATTCTGGATTGAATCCTCGTTAGCAATTTCCCCAAAGGAACAGGTTGAGGTGATGGAGCGTATTTTTGGGAAGGATTCAGTCTGCTCAGAGGGGACGAGGCATGTGCTGAAAGAGGCAATGCTTGTCACAGAACCTGAGCGGACGGCAATTTCCATTTACGGGAAGACTGGTATGGGTAAAATGGAAGGTATCATGGTAGATGCCTGGTTCACCGGGTTTGCAGAATCGGAGGAGGGCAATGTGTATTTCTGCGTCTATCTCGGGCGCACAGATGATGGGAATGGTTCCAG
>Ga0137308_100553_pt1 | contig 57474 bp, 61 predicted proteins | sample Inofrocosms_June_FD_97181 | JGI IMG/M metagenome (GOLD analysis project Ga0137308, IMG submission 97181) | Mouse cecal microbial communities from Vienna, Austria - N-Acetylneuraminic and N-Acetylglucosamine D2O microcosms_June | ecosystem: Host-associated > Mammals > Digestive system > Large... | reverse complement strand
AAAGTATAATAAGGAGAAAATCACTAACAATTTGCTTGCTATTATCAAGTCTATAATTTCCTCTGATTTGCCGTATGGCATAAAGGTATGCCCGAAGGGCGCGGCAATGGATACCACAGGTACAGATAGTGAGAAACTAAAATCACAGATAAAAGCCACCCTACAAAAACGCACAAACCTCATTGACCTTTATACATCTGGCGATATTACCAGAGATGAATTTTCAGCAGCAAGAGCAAAATGTGAGAATGAGATTGCTAAACTGCAATCCGTGATAGATAGCATAGACAAACAAAGGGAGAGACCCTCAAAACAGCAAGAGCTTGTCGCTGAAATTACAGAAGCGATGAATGAACTTATAAACGGCGTGGAATATGAAGATGATTTTTACAAAGAAATCTTAGATAAAATGGTTGTGAATGATAAAGACCATATTGACGTGTATTTGAACCTGCTCCCCCTCAAATGGAGCTACACGGTTGCAAAAAGCGTGAACTGTCCGCAGGGTAGACCGCTAAAAAAAGCTGGGGCCCCTGAGATGGAACATTTCAGGGGCTTCTCTACCGATATCAGTTAACAGCCCCGCCACATTCCGGTAAGGCATCGTATACCGCTGGGACAGATAGCGCATGGAAGCGGCAAGCTCCCCGTCCGGGCCGCCGAACTGGGATAAGATGACCTGTGCGATCTTTGGATTTGGGGTAGAGATATTGACAGGGTATTGCAGTCTTTTTTCATAATTCCACATTTAGCAGTATCCTCCTTCCCACGGCCACGGCTGGTCTGCCCAGAGCCAGTGGTCGTCGTTGCTGATGCAATCCATTGTCAGCGGGCCAAACTGCGCCGCATAGTTGGCGAGTGCCTGGCGGCGCATCTGGTTGTATTTATGGAAAAACGCGAGCGCCTGCTGGTCGTTAGGATGTGTATCGAGATAGAGTGCCATGTCATAAGCCATAAAGCTTACCTTATTGATCCAGGATAACAATTCCTGCCTGTTTTTTGCCTGATTCATGCTCTTCTCACGCTCCTTCCAAGAAATGGTTTGTCAAGCTCCGGGAAGATGGTACCAACCATAAATGCCTGTTCTGGCTCATAGGAATTCGTAAACTGCTGCCACGGTACGGTGGCAATTCCCAGAAAACAGGTACAGTCAACGGCGTTGGAATATGCGCCGGGCTGCATCGTATACGGCGCAGAGCCGCAGTGATTAGATGGATAACAGTTGCACATAAAAGACTCCTGCATTGTTTTACTATAAAGTATGCATATTGCAAAAGGTTGGTGCATAAGTTAGAACAAACAATTTTGCATTTGATAGACGGACAAGTTTTTTTTTTAGTACAAAGCGGGAAATACCGCAGAAATTGTAGATTTTCTTGGAAATATATATTATAATTACTTCTATGAGCCGAAATTTGCCGGAAGGATTTGCTTCCTTGCGGTATAAAAAATAAATAGATGGGGGAAATCATATGTACAATGATGAGAACGTAATCAAGATCAAACATGACGTCCTGTATGAAGTTGCTAAACTCGCCTTTGACGGAACGCTCGAGGAAAAGCGGGATGAAATTCCTGACAAGCTGATCCCTGGGCCGCAGCCGCAGTTCCGCTGCTGTATCTATAAGGAAAGGGAGATCATCCGCCAGAGGGTACGCCTTGCAGAAGGCAAGAACTTAAGAGGCCAGGAGGACAATGTGATCCAGGTTATCGGCTCCGCATGTGAAGGATGTCCGATCTCCAGCTATACCGTTACGGACAACTGCCAGAACTGTCTTGGCAAAGCTTGTATGAATGCCTGCAAGTTTGGCGCAATTACAATGGGCCGTGACCGTTCGTATATCGATCCGTCCAAATGTAAAGAGTGCGGACAGTGTGCAAAAGCGTGTCCATACAATGCGATTGTCGGCGTAAAGCGTCCGTGTAAAGTAGCATGTCCGGTAGATGCGATCACATATGATGAGTACAATGTTTCCGTAATTGACAAAGAAAAATGTATCCGCTGCGGACAGTGTATCCATAACTGCCCGTTTGGTGCGATCGGTTCCCAGACGTTTATGATTGACGTGATCGAAGCGTTAAAATCCGGCAAAAGAGTGTACGGTATGGTAGCGCCTGCGACAGAAGGCCAGTTTGGAACGGATATTACGATGCAGAGCTGGAAAAACGCACTGAAAAAGTTAGGATTTGAGGATACGATTGAAGTCGGCTTAGGCGGCGATATGACGGCTGCAAGCGAAGCGGACGAGTGGGCGGAAGCATATAAGGAAGGAAAAAAAATGACGACTTCCTGCTGTCCTGCATTTGTAAATATGGTTTACAGGCATTATCCTGAGTTAAAAGACCATGTATCTACGACGGTATCCCCGATGTGCGGTGTTTCCCGTATGATTAAGATGAAAGATCCAGAGGCATATACGGTATTTATCGGGCCATGTATTGCGAAAAAATCCGAAGTCAAAGACCAAAAGATCGAAGGAAACGCAGACGCGGTACTGACTTACAGCGAGATCCGTACGATTTTAAAGGTAAAAGACATTGCGCTTGAGCCTGCGGAAAATGACTATCAGGAATCCAGTATTTTCGGCAAACGCTTTGGCAATTCCGGCGGAGTTACAGAAGCGGTGCTTCAGTGCTTAAAAGAGACGGATCAGACAATGGATGCAAAGGTATGCAGAGCAAACGGCGCCGCAGAGTGCAAAAAAGCGCTGCTGCTTATGAAAGTCGGCAAGCTGCCTGAGGACTTTATTGAAGGCATGGCATGTAACGGCGGCTGTGTCGGCGGGCCAAGTGCATTCCAGGATCAGATGAAGTCGAAAAAGAACAGAGATGCCCTGCTCTCACAGGCGGACGACCGCGGCGTACACGGCAATCTGGATAACTACGAGATGGATAAATTCTCGATGCATCGTTCCTAGAGCGTGTTTATTTATAGAAAAGATACATATACACTCACTGTCTGTTTCAGATGGTGAGTGTTTTGTCTTATAAGAAAGAGGTGTTCATGAAAAGTCCCAAGATCCAGTTTCATCCATCCCAGACAGAAGCGATCACCCATACAACCGGCCCCTGCCTTGTGCTTGCAGGCCCAGGCAGCGGGAAGACCGCGGTGATTACAAAGCGGACGGAGTATTTGATTGCAGGCTGCAACGTACAGCCGCGCCAGATTTTAGTCGTTACGTTTACAAAAGCTGCTGCGAATGAAATGCGCACCCGTTTTGAGCAGATGACAGGCGGACAGTATCCGGGCGTCTGGTTTGGCACCTTCCATGCCGTCTTTTTTATGATCTTAAAACATGCCTATCACTATACCGCTTCCAACATTATAAAAGAAGAAGTCAAATACCAGTTTCTGCGTGAGATTATTTCCAGAAACAATATAGAATGCGAGGATGTGTCAGAATTTTCCGACAATATCCTAAGCGAGATCAGCGCGCTGAAAAACAGCGGCACAGCCGTGGAAAACTACTATCCGGTGCACTGCGGCAAAGATATTTTCCGGCTTATTTTCCGGGAATATTCCAGATATATGCAAAGCCAGAGGCTGATTGACTTTGACGATATGCTTGTCTATACAAAAGAGTTGTTCGAGCAGCGGGAAGACCTGCTTGCGGCATGGCAGCAGAAGTTTTTGTATATTATGGTCGACGAATTTCAGGATATTAACAAACTCCAGTACCAGATCGTGCGGCTGCTGTGCAAAAAAGAAGAAAACCTGTTTGTCGTAGGGGACGATGACCAGTCGATCTATCGTTTCCGCGGCTCTAAGCCGGAACTGATGCTGAATTTTCCAAAAGACTATCCTGCGGCGCGTATTGTCAGGCTTTCGATTAATTACCGCTGTCCCAAAGAGGTCGTGCAGCGTGCCGGGAACCTGATTCGCCATAACAGGAGCCGGTTTGACAAGCAGATCCAAAGTATGGGTGCTGACGGCACGGCGTTTCGGATTGCTGTGTTTGAGACGGTGCAGGAGGAAAATAAAGCGCTGGTTGAGCTGATCCGCTTACAGGCGGACAGAGGGATCCGATACAGCCAGATCGCCGTGCTATACCGTACCAATACGCAGCCTGGCGCTTTGATTGCCAAGCTGATGGAATACAACCTGCCGTTTCGGACAAAGGAGCGGATTCCAAACCTGTACGAGCACTGGATCGCTAGGGATATCAAGGCGTATTTTTCACTGGCGCTCGGCAGCCGCAGGCGGGAGGATTTTCTGCGCATTATGAACCGCCCAAAGCGGTATTTAAGCAGGGAGAGCCTTGCAGGGATGGAAAACGTATCGTTTGATGCCTGGATGGAATTTTATAAAAAACAGTCCTGGATCGCAGAGCGTATCGAAAAGCTGCAATACGATTTGCAGGTGATTTCCAGGATTACGCCGTTTGCAGCAGTTAATTTTATCCGCAAATCGATCGGCTATGACGAATATCTGACCGATTATGCGAACAGCCGCCAGATCCCGGAAAACGAGCTTTTAGAAACGCTTGACGAGCTGATGGAGAGTACAAAGGAATATAAAAGCCTGGACGAATGGCTCGGGTTTACGCAGGATTATACAGAAAAGCTAAAGCGGGAGCAGCAAAAGCAAAACCAGCCGGAGACAGACAGCATTTCTGTTTTGACGCTGCACGCTTCCAAAGGGCTGGAATACGATATTGTGATTATCCCGGACGTGAACGAAGGGCTGATTCCTTATAAAAAAGCGGTGCTCGAAGCGGAGCTGGAGGAGGAGCGGCGGATGCTGTATGTCGGCATGACGCGCACAAAAAAGGAGCTTTTTTTGTCTTATGTGAAAAATATCCGCAGCAGGCAGGCGCAGCCGTCCGTTTTTTTAACGGAACTGCTGTAGCAGGCAGAAGCTTTTGGATGCGATTAATTTAAGAAATTTTCCAAAAAACATATACAAACGCTGAAGCTTAATGCTATAATATGCAAAAGATGTAAAAGGCTGCTGCTTCGAACAACTTTTAGGGATACAGAAGATCTAGGATTTGGTTCCAGTGAACAGGCATACAGGAGAAGGCGGAAAAGATATGGAATATACAATCATTGAAGGAAATTATGCGAAAATCGGTGTATCCAAAATGGCTGATACCGTTTATTTTACATTTGAAGGCGAAAAAGAGAAAAAGTGTGCAATTTTGTTGTATACGCCGAACGAAGAGCAGGTGAAGATCCCAGTGCCGGACGAATACTGCATTGGGGCGCTGCGTTCGGTCGGCATTCGCGGGCTGAAATGGAAAAAATTAAATTACAATTATGAGTTTGACGGAAAGCTCGTGTTTGACCGTCATGCGCGTAAGGTGATTGGACGGGAGAAGTGGGCAGATCCAGAACGCCTGCAGGCGCACCACCAGGTACGTGCCGGATTTGATTTTGCGGAATTTGACTGGTGCGGCGACCGGTTTCCTGAGATTCCAAGGGAGCAGATGGTCATGTATAAGCTGAACGTACGCAGCTTTACAATGGACGGAGGCGCCCTTGGCAGGAAAAAAGGGACGTTTGCCGGGGTGATGGATAAGATTCCTTATTTAAAGGAGCTTGGCGTAACTTCCTTGGAGCTGATGCCTGTCTATGAGTTTGAAGAACTGATGGCGCCTAAAGGCGTGCAAAGGGACGTGGAAAGCTGGAGCGAAAACGCGAAGGAAGGATATTTGCTGGAAGAGGATAAGGCGCCTGCTTATAAAATCAACTGCTGGGGCTACCTGCCTGGAGATTATCATGCGCCGAAGGCTTCTTATGCTTCCACAGACGAGCCGTCCGTCGAATTAAAAAAGCTGATCCGCGAACTGCATAAAAATCAGATGGAATGCATTTTGGAGATGTATTTTGACGAAAAAATGAACCAAAATATCGCAGTTGAGATCTTGCGCTACTGGGTTATGGAATACCATGTGGACGGCTTTCATTTATTAGGCGCCGCGCTGTCGGTAGATGCAATGGCACAGGATCTGATTCTGCGGCGGACAAAGCTGTTTGCAGAGGGCTTTAGCCAGCGTCTGTTTAAAGAAACGCCGTCTTACCCGCATTTATTTGTATACAACGATGATTTTTTGTATGCCTCCCGCAAGCTGCTAAGCTGCAATAACGGAAATATGCCGGAGCTGCTCAACCAGCTAAAGCGCCAGAACGAAGTGTTCGGGTTTGTTAATTTTGTAGCCGGGAACAATGGGTTTACGCTTGCCGACCTGTTTAGCTATAACGAAAAGCATAATGCAGAAAACGGCGAGGACAATCAGGACGGGCTTGTCTGGAATTTTAGCTGCAACTGCGGCGTGGAAGGCACGACACGCAAGCGGACGATTTTGGAGTACCGCAAAAAACAGATGCGCAATGCGGCAGTGCTTGTACTGATCGGGCAGGGCGTGCCGCTTTTGATGGCGGGGGACGAATTTGGCAATTCCCAGCAGGGCAATAATAATTGCTACTGTCAGGACAACCCGACTGGCTGGGTCAACTGGAGCGGCAGGAAGCGCAACGCGCCGTATGCAAAGTTTGTACAGCAAATGCTTGCGTTCCGCAGGCAGCATCCGATATTAAGGAGCAGCCTGCCGATGAAGATGTACGATTACGCGTCCAAAGGTTACCCGGATTTGTCCTACCACGGGGAAAATGCCTGGATCTCCTCAGGCAGCCTGTGCCCACATGCGGCAGGGATTTTATATTACGGCGCGTATGCAAAGCGCCCGGACGGGACGGAGGATGACTTTTTATATATCGGGCTGAATTTTCATATCCAGCCGCAGTCGCTTGCGCTGCCAAAGCTGCCGCACAGAATGCGCTGGTATGTCGCCGCAGATACCGCAGATAAGGCTACGCCGTTTTATGAGACACCAAAGCCGGTGGAAAAGAAACACCAGATCGAATTGCCGGCGCAGGCAATCGTGATACTGGTCGGAAAATAAAATAACGATTTGGTACAGGAGGGATATTCGGTACAGATTATGAGGATCATACACAATGCAATCGGGCATATGAAAACTATTAACCATCATAAAAAGCTTGTGATGCAGGGCTGTTTCCGTCTGGGGCTGTATGGGCAGGGGCTGCTGCATGACCTGTCCAAATATACGTGGCCGGAGCTGCGTATCGGCATCCGCTATTTTCGGGATGACCAAAGCCCGCACAACGGAGAACGGGAAAAATACGGATATTCAACCGCATGGCTGCACCACAAAGGGCGCAACAAGCACCATGCGGAATATTGGATCGACTATACCGCTGACGCAGATCCAAACGGCAGGCACGTTGCTGGTATGAAAATGCCGGTAAAATACGTCGCTGAAATGTTTGTAGACCGCGTCAGCGCTTCCAAAAATTACCGCAAGGAAAAATACAAGGATACAGACCCGCTGGAATATTACGAAAAGCGCAAGCATTATATGGTTGTCCATGACAGCACGAGAAAGCAGTTGGAGATCTTGCTTCACATGCTGGCAAGGGACGGGGAGGAAAAGACATTTCAGTATATTCGGCGGCATATTTTAAGAAACAACCATATGGAAAAGTTACAGCAGCTATTCAAAAAGTAGCTGCATCATAAGGCTGCGGCTGTCTGAAAATGCCGGCAGCCGGAAAAAAGGCTTCTGCGGCTGCTTTCATGTCTTGCGGCAGCGGGGCGCAAAGAACCATCGGCTGTCCGCTCACCGGGTGCAGCAAGCGCAGCGTCCCTGCGTGGAGCGCCTGGCGCTGCATGGTATTATCGCCCGGATTGTATAAAAAGTCTCCGATCAGAGGATGCCCGATATGGCGCATATGCACGCGGATCTGGTGCGTGCGCCCGGTATCCAGCCAGAGCTTTACAAAGGACAGCCCGCTGCTGTAAAAAAGCGTCTGAAAATGCGTTACGGCAGGCTCGCCTGCCGCGTCTACGGTGCGTTCAATAATCGTATGCTCCCTGCGGGCAATCGGTGCGCTGATCGTGCCTTTTATTGGCACGCTGCCCGCGGCGATCGCATAGTACGTGCGCCCGATCTTACGTTTGCGCATTTGTTCATATAAAATACAACTGCTGTAGGCATTTTTGGCAATGATTGTCATGCCGCTTGTATCCCGGTCCAGCCGATTAATGCAGCGGAACGGATAGGATTCCTGTTTTTGCGCCGCATAATCGCACACTGCGTCTGCCAGTGTGTTTTTGTCGTGCCCGACAGAAGGATGGACAGGCATACCGGCTGGTTTGTCTGCGACGAGCAGGTCTTGGTCTTCATAGACGATGGAAAAGGGCGGCTTTTTCTGGATTGCCGGTGTTTTGGCAGCTATTTCACCTGGTTCGATAAGCTGTATCGTTAAAAGTTCTCCTTTCTTTAGAATGTGGTTTACATATGCCCATTTGCCGTCGATTAAAATGCCGTTTTCTGTCTTTTTCAGTTGGACGATGACGCTGCGTGAATAGTGCTTTTGCTTTAAAAACTCTAAGATGCTTGATCCGTTCGCATCTTCTAGGATTGGATAAGTAAGTATTCGCTTCATAAGGATGATTATACAATAAAATCTAAAAGTTGGAAAGGCACGAAGCATGATACAGTGACATAGAATATAAGAAAGTGGCTTTGAGGTGCCGATTTTGCAGACTTTTTTGCCGCCTTTGGATATACAGAAGGAGAAAAAAGTTTTAGAGGAAATGCAGGGAGGAAGCCTTGAGGCACGAAATACGCTGATTGTGCATAATATGCGCTTAGTCGCGCATATTGCAAAAAAGTACCAGAATGCAGACGAGGACATGGAAGAGATGATATCCATCGGGACTATCGGGCTGATTAAAGCGGTGATGACCTTTCATCCAGAAAAAGGCTCCAGATTGTCAACTTATGCTGCACGATGTATTGACAATGAGCTATTAATGCACCTGCGCAACCGGCGCAAAGTAGCGAGAGAGGTGTCCATTTATGAGCCGATCGGTACAGATAAAGAGGGAAACCAGATCAATTTTATGGATATTATTGAGAGCGAAGAACCGGATATAGTGGAACGAATGGATAAAAACAGCAAGATTTGCTATTTGCAAAAGCGCCTGCCCAAGATTTTAAACGACAGGGAGCTTGAGATCGTAGTGCTGCGTTATGGCTTGCAGGACGATAAGCCGGTAACGCAAAAACAGATCGCAGGCAAGCTTGGAATCTCAAGGTCGTATGTCAGCCGCATTGAAAAGCGTGCGCTGGAAAAAATGCGGGCAGAATTGGAGAACGGGGGTGTCTGAGGCTTTTGCCAGAGAAAGCGAAACTCTATACAACAGATTCCTGGCAGGCGGTGCTGGCTGTGGCGCGCTTGCCGGGGATTTGCTGTATAAAAACCTTTCTATTGCGTCGGTTATGTGTTATAATAGAAATGTCTTTTTTGTATGGATTTAATTTCCACATATTCCCAAATCAAACACTTATGATGTAATTTCCGAAATTTTCAAAAGAAGGAGGAAAGCCCATGTTATTTAAAAGAAAACCAAAAGAATATGAAATGCCTGCTTATAAAGATGTCAATGGCATCCGCATCTTTGACCAGGACTATAAGGTGCTGCGTGCAAAATGGGTTGGAGAAAGAATTGACTGCGGTACGATTGCGGTGTTCAAAATGAAATGCAAATATTTATATGTAAAAGCATATGCTCTTACGCCAAAAGCCAATATAGAGCTGAACAAATATTATCATACATCCGTAGACCATAATAAGTACAAAAAGATGAGCGGAATATAATTCTATGTTATTATCAATATATCTTTTTGCAACACAATTCAAAGACTGCGTACAGCAAACGCAGCATCTAGTTTCTGTAAAATTCCTATTTAGGTTTTTAAGATTTTCTTGTGTGTCCTAGGAAAACCGGATATAATGAAATCAGGTGCAGTAGAAGTAGATCCTGTTGACAGAGTATGGGGGAAATGCGTATGGCAAGAACCGTAGGAATTGGTATTCAGAGTTTTGAAAAATTGATAACAGAGAATACTTTTTATGTGGATAAGACAGATTTTATTAGGCAGTGGTGGGAAAACAGGGATGATGTGACGCTGATTACCCGTCCCCGCAGATTTGGTAAAACCTTGAATATGAATATGCTGGAGCGATTTCTCTCTGTAGAATATGCGGGGCAGGGGGAAGTCTTTGAAGGGTTATCCATCTGGAACGATGAGAAATATCGGAATCTTCAGGGAACCATGCCGGTAATCTTCTTAAGCTTTGCCGGAATTAAGTCGTCCTCTTTTTCCGAGGCAAAAAAGAGTATGTTATATCTTATTGAAAAATTGTATAACCAGTATGATTTTCTGCTGAAAGAAAGCAGCCTGAATGAAAAGGAGAAAGACTTTATAAAAAGAATCTCTGTTGATATGGATCATTATTCTGCGATTTCGTCTCTGTGTACGCTATCTGAGTTTCTATATCGCTATTATGGGAAAAAGGTAATTATTCTGCTGGATGAGTACGATACCCCGCTTGCGGAAGCATGGGTGTATGGATATTGGCAGGAAATGGTGGAGTTTATAAGGGGACTGTTTCATTCCACATTCAAGACCAACCCGTTTCTGGAACGGGCAGTTATGACAGGGATTACAAGAATCGGTAAGGAGTCCATTTTTTCAGATCTGAATCATCTGACCGTTGTAACAACGACCTCAGAGATGTATGCCGATTGCTTTGGCTTTACAGAAGAAGAGGTGTTCGCCGCACTGGATGAGTACGGGATGCAGGATAAGTGTACGGATGTGAAAAGATGGTATGATGGATTTACTTTTGGAACATGCAGGGATATCTATAATCCCTGGTCGATTATAAATTATCTGAAAATGGGAAGGCTTTCTACCTACTGGGCGAATACCAGCAGCAACAGCCTGGTAGACAAGCTGATCAGAGAGGGGAGCGCAGAGATCAAAATATCTATGGAGAATCTTCTCAAAGGCGGGCACCTGTACAAAGAAATTGACGAACAGATTGTTTTTGACCAGATGGACGCGGATGAGAATGCCATCTGGAGCCTGTTTCTGACCAGCGGATACCTGAAAGTGGAAAGCTGTACCCTGAATGAAGATACAGGAGCAGAGATGTATGAGCTTGCCCTGACCAATAAGGAAGTACAGATTATGTTTCGAAAGATGATCCGAAAATGGTTTACTGGTATGGGGACGGTTTACAACGGTTTTATCAGGGTGCTTTTGCAGGATGACGTAAAATCCATGAATGCCTATATGAACCGGGTGGCTCTGGCAACATTCAGCTATTTTGACAGTGGGAAGAATCCTTCTGTGGAGACGCAGCCGGAGAGGTTTTATCATGGCTTTGTGCTGGGACTGACTGTGGAGCTTTCAGACCGCTATGTTATTACTTCTAACCGGGAAAGCGGCTTTGGAAGGTATGATGTGATGATGGAGCCGAAAGAGGAAACAGGCAATGCCATAATTATGGAATTTAAGATTAGGGATTGCGGGGAGGAGAAGTCGCTGGAGGATACTGCGAATGCTGCGTTAAGACAGATTGAGGAGCAGCAGTATGCGTCAGCTTTAAAAGCCAGAGGGATTGCGTCAGAACGGATTCGTAAATATGGGTTTGCATTTGAGGGGAAGACGGTGCTGATACGGTAAATTTTTTATTGCTGGATTGTACTAGAGAGAACAAATTTGAATTGCTTTGGTAAATTTTTATGAGAATGGACGCTGGGAAAGAGGATTGGCATCCCTTGGCGGCGTCAGTTCCAGAATGTTAAGAATCCCTAAGTATCCTGCTGGTACGCTGTGGCTGTGTCTGGTCGCGGCACCTAGTTCGCTGTCTGTTTGCAGCTAAAGGTGCCGCTTGGCTGCGCCCCTAGTTGATCAGCAGAATACCAAGGGCTTCTAACCATTCTTCCAAAGCTGCCGCCAAGGGATGCCAATCCTCTCTCCCGGCTGTTCTTCATAAGTGCTACCGAACAAGCTCAATATGATTTGGTTTGTTTGCCAGAGGGAACGAAACTCTATACAGCAAATTCCTGGCAGGCGGTGCTAGAGCGAACAAGTTTGAGTTACTTTGGTAAATTTTTACAAGAAGGGACGCCAGGAGAGAGTGTATCCATCCCCTCTCCCGGCTGTTCTTCGCAAGTGCTGCCCAAACAAGCCCGATATGGTTTGGTAGCTGTAGTACTAGAGCGAACTTTATCTGATTTGCGTTTCCAAGGGAATTATTTTGAACGAGTTTTCTATGTAAAATAGCCTAGAATCTGTTATATCATATAGTTGATTTTGTTCATGATAGATAAACCAAACCATATTGCGCTTGTTTCGTAGCATTTACGAAGAGCAGCCGGGAGAGAGGATGTGCCTCCCCTGGCGGTGGCTTTGGAAGAATGTTTAGAATCCCTTGGTATTCTGCGGGGTAACCAGGGGTGCCGCGACCGGACACAGCCATAACGTAACAGCAGGATACTTAGGGATTCTTAGCATTCTGGAACTGACACCGCTAGGGGAGGCACATCCTCTTTCCCGGCGTCCCTTCCTGTAAAAATTTATCAAAGCAATCCAAATTTGTTCGCTGTGGTACGCTTGCCGGGGATTTGTCAGCAGGCAGGGTTTAAAAAAATTTCTGAAATAAAATAAATTTCTCTTTCCAACCAGCCAATTCTATGTTATGATAAATATATCTTTTTTGTAACACAATTCAAAGTCTGTGTATAAAAACGCAGCATCCAGTATCTGTAAAATTCCCAGAATATAATCAGATGTATCAATAATAAATTAAATAAAAAGAAAAACAGGAGGTGTTTTTTGTATAGTATTGTATCTACTGCGATTATCCGCGGTGTAAACAGCCTCCCTGTACAGGTGGAGGCAGATGTAAGCGATGGTATGCCGATGTTTGAGATGGTAGGATTTTTGGCGTCGGAAGTCAAAGAGGCAAGGGAACGCGTGCGTGCGGCGCTGCGCAACAGCGGCTATTACCTTCCGGCAAAGCGCATCACGGTTAACTTGTTCCCGGCGAATATTAAAAAAACGGGCTCGGCATTTGACCTGCCGATTGCGGCGGCGATCGCTGCGGCGCTTGGCATTGTGCCTGCGAAGAGCCTGGATGCGGTGCTGGTTGTGGGAGAGATTGGATTAAACGGCAAGGTGCAGCCCGTAGAAGGTATCCTGCCGATTGTGGCAGAAGCGGGAGAGCATGGCTTTACACGCTGTATTGTGCCTTATGAAAACCGCACAGAGGCGTACCTGATTCAAAATATCCAGATTGTCCCGGTAAAGAGCGTTGCACATCTGATTCAGTATTTGACCGGAAAAGAAACGGAATTATGGGAGCCGCAGGAGGAACAGCCGAAACAGGAACAGACGGATCAAAAAGAGCTGGATTTTTCGCAGATAAACGGCCAGCGCCTTGTACGGCGTGCAGGCGAGGTTGCGGCAGCCGGTATGCACAATCTGCTGTTAGTCGGGCCTCCGGGAGCCGGCAAGACGATGATTGCCCAGCGTATCCCTACGATCCTGCCGCCGCTGTGCGCACAGGAGCAGTTGGAGCTGGCTAAGATCTACAGCGTCAGCGGGCTGCTTTTGCACAGCAGCCACATGATATACAAGCGCCCGTTCCGCAGCCCGCACCATACGATTACCCCGCAGGGGCTTGTAGGCGGCGGGCTTTTGCCAAAACCGGGGGAAGTATCGCTGGCGCATAAGGGCGTCTTATTTTTGGACGAGCTGGCAGAGTTTCAAAAATCCACGCTGGAGCTGCTGCGGCAGCCTTTGGAGGATAAAAAGATCCAGATTTCCAGGCTGCATGGAAGCTGCTGCTATCCGGCGGATTTTATGCTTGTGGCAGCATTAAATCCATGTCCGTGCGGCGCCTATCCCGATATGAACCGCTGCCGCTGTACGCAAAGCGCAATCGACCGGTATCTAGGAAAGATCAGCCAGCCGCTGTTAGACCGGATTGACCTGTGTGTGCAGGTGTCTGCGCTGACGTACGCAGAGCTGACGCAAAGTGAGCATAACGAAAGCTCGGCGCAGATCCGTGCCAGGGTGTGCGCGGCATGGGAGCTGCAAAAAAAGCGCTATGCGGGCAGCGGTATTTATTTTAACAGCCAGGTTGCGGCGGACAGGCTAAAGGAAGTCTGCCTGCTGACGGACCGGGAAGAAGACTACCTGCAAACGATGTATCGGCAGTTGCAGCTTACGGCACGTGCCTATCATAAGGTTTTGCGCGTGGCAAGGACGATTGCCGATCTGTCGCACAGTAAGGGCGTGCGGCAGGAGCATCTTGCCGAGGCGTTTTGCTACCGCGGCCTGGACCGGAAATACTGGGAGAGGTGGTGAGCGCTTGCAAAATGTGGAGAACGAAAAATATGCCTACTGGCTTTCCTGCATCAAGGGCTGTACGCCGCGTGTGCGCCGCAGCCTGTTTGCGGTATGCGCACATGCAAAGGAAGCCTATGAGCTTGACGAGAACTGTCTGGAAAAAATTCCGGGACTGATGCATAAGGATGTCTCACGTATCATACAATCAAAAAAAACGTGGGACATTGACGGCAGGTGGCACGAGCTGTCCCGCGCAAAGATCCGCTTTGCCAGTATGGAACAGCAGGCGTATCCGCCGCAGCTTCGGGAGCTTTCGGATGCGCCGTATGGGATCTTTTACCGCGGCAGCCTTCCAGTGCCGCAGCAGCTTCACGTGGCAGTCGTTGGCGCGCGCATGTGCTCGGAATACGGCAGGACGGTCGCCAGGGAGCTGGCAAGAGAGCTGGCGGCGCGGGATGTTACCGTGATCAGCGGCATGGCGCGCGGCATTGACGCGGCGGCGCACAGAGGGGCGTTGGACAGCGGCGGCGATACGTATGCGGTACTTGGATGCGGCGTGGATGTCTGCTATCCGAATTACCACAGGCAGTTGTACGATGAGATTGGCAAAAGCGGCGGGCTGCTCAGTGAATATCCGCCGGGCACCTGTCCGCTGCCTGCGTATTTTCCGCAGCGCAACCGGCTGATCAGCGTACTGTCAGACGTTGTATTTATAATAGAAGCAAAGGAAAAAAGCGGCTCGCTTATTACCGCGGACTGCGCACTGGAGCAGGGGCGGGACGTGTATGCGCTGCCCGGGCGCATTACCGATGCGTTAAGCGCAGGATGCAACCGGCTGATCGCGCAAGGCGCTGGTATCTTCTTATCGGTAGAGGATGTGCTGATGGAATTGTCGCTGTCTGCCGTGTACGCAAAAGAAAAAAAATCAGCGCCGCGAAGCACCTTAAATTCGGGAAATTGTGAAATTTTTGACAATTTACATAAATTTTCTCTTGAAAAAGATGAGCTGTTGGTGTATGGTTGTCTTGGTCTTTTGCCAACGGGCTTTGAAGAATTATTGGAAAAAACAGGATTGGACATTCAGGCACTCAGTCAGATATTGGCGGCCCTTTTGCAAAAGCACCGTATTGAGGAAGTGTTTAAAAATCACTATAAAATAATTACGGAATGAGTAAGGTGAGGAGTAGTCATGGCAAAATATCTGGTAATCGTGGAATCGCCGGCAAAGGTAAAGACGATCAAAAAATTTCTGGGGAAAAATTATGAAGTCACTGCGTCGAACGGTCATGTCAGAGATCTGCCAAAAAGTAAGATGGGAATAGATTTCGAGCATGATTTTGAACCGAAATATATTACGATCCGTGGGAAGGGAGACCTGCTTGCGAAGCTGCGTAAGGAAGCAAAAAAGGCAGACCGCATTTATCTGGCGACTGACCCGGACCGTGAGGGGGAAGCGATTTCATGGCATCTGACAAAAGCGTTAAAGCTGGACGACACAAAGGAGGTGTACCGTATCAGCTTTAATGAGATTACTAAAAATGCAGTCAAAGCGTCGCTTAAGCAGCCAAGAGAGATCGATATGGACCTTGTGAACGCACAGCAGGCAAGGCGCGTGCTTGACCGTATGGTAGGATATAAAATCAGCCCGCTGCTTTGGGAAAAGGTAAAGCGCGGCTTAAGCGCCGGGCGTGTGCAGTCGGTAGCGCTGCGCATTATCGCAGACCGGGAAAACGAGATCAATGCGTTTATCCCTGTAGAGTACTGGACAATCGGTGCAAAAATCAAAGTAGCTGGAGAAAAAAAGCGGCTGGACGCCAAGTTTTACGGGACAGAAAAAGGCAGGCTGAAAATCGAAAATAAAGAACAGGCAGAAACGGTCCGCGCAGAACTGTTGCAGGCAGAATACCAGGTACTGGATGTAAAAAAGAGCGAACGCACGAAAAAAGCGCCGTTTCCGTTTACGACCAGCACGTTGCAGCAGGAAGCGTCCAAGGTGCTGAATTTTTCTACATTAAAAACGATGCGTCTGGCGCAGCAGCTCTATGAAGGAGTCGAAATCAAAGGCGCAGGCGTGATCGGGCTGATTACTTACCTGCGTACCGATTCGGTGCGCATCTCCGAAGAGGCGGACGCCCAGGCGAGGGAATATATCGGCAGCCAGTACGGAGAAGCATATATCGCAGAAGTGGCTATGGAAAAGAAAAAGGCGGGCAAAATCCAGGACGCCCATGAAGCAATCCGGCCGACGGATATAAAAAGGACGCCGGTAGAGGTCAAGGAATCGCTTTCCAGAGACCAGTTCCGGCTGTATCAGTTGATCTGGAAGCGCTTTACCGCCAGCAGGATGAGCGCGGCAAAGTATGAGACGACGAGCGTGAAAATCGGCGCGGGCAGCTACCGGCTGACCGTCTCTGCGTCAAGAGTGGTATTTGACGGCTTTATGTCGGTATATATGAGCGATGAAGACGAAAAAGGCGACCACAACATGCTGTTAAAATCCATTGACGAATCTTCTAAACTGACGCTAGAAGATATAGAAACGACGCAGCACTTTACACAGCCTCCGGCTCATTACACCGAAGCGGCGCTTGTCAAGGCGCTTGAGGAACACGGCATCGGGCGTCCAAGCACATATGCGCCGACGATTACGACGCTGCTGGCACGCCGCTACGTGCTCAAAGAAAACAAAAACCTGCATTTAACAGAGCTTGGAGAAGCGGTCAACAGCATTATGAAGCAGGCATTTTCCACGATTGTAGATGAAGAGTTCACGGCAAATATGGAGATGCTGCTTGACAAAGTGGAAGAGGGCGATATCAACTGGAAAGCGATCGTCAGCAACTTCTACCCGGATCTTGAGGATGCCGTCGAAAAGGCAGAAAAAACACTGGAAAAAGTGCAGATCGCTGACGAAGTGACCGACGTGGTCTGCGAGGAATGCGGACGCAATATGGTTATTAAATACGGACCGCACGGAAAGTTTCTTGCATGTCCGGGCTTTCCTGACTGCCGCAATACAAAGCCTTATCTGGAAAAAATCGGAGTGGCATGTCCAAAGTGCGGCAAGGACATTGTCGTGCGCAAGACAAAAAAAGGCAGGCGCTTTTACGGGTGCGAAGCAGGCCCGGACGAGTGCGATTTTATGTCATGGCAGAAGCCGTCTGCCGAAAAATGCCCAAAATGCGGCGGCTATATGGTAGAAAAAGGCAGCAAAGAAGTATGTGCGGACGCACAGTGCGGTTATGTACAGGAAAAGAAAAAGAAAGAAGACGAGGAAATGTGACAAAAGAGGTGCTATCCGCACCTCTTTTTGGCTCCTGCGCCGCGCACATCCAAACAATTCATACAATTTAAGAAAATATTTTACAAATTGGTTGAATTATCAGATAAAAAATGTTATGATAATTCCAAATAGGGAAAAAGCTATGCTTCTGCCCTAAATCATGCCGGCGGAAAGGGAGGTGCAGTTCGGTAATGAGTGTTCAACTGCTGGATAAGACGAGAAAAATTAATAAGCTGCTCCATAATAACAGTTCATCCAAAGTAGTATTTAACGACATCTGTGAAGTCATGACGGATATTTTACAGTCCAATATCCTTGTCATCAGTAAAAAAGGCAAGATTCTAGGCACGAGCCGGTGCAGTGGGATTGCGGAGATTTCAGAGCTGATCGTGGATGAAGTCGGCGAACATATTGACGCGATGTTAAATGAGCGTCTGCTTGGAATACTGTCTACAAAAGAGAATGTGAATCTGGAAACACTTGGATTTATACATAATATAAGAAAGTACGCGGCAATTATTACGCCGATCGATATTGCGGGCGAGCGTCTTGGCACACTGTTTGTATACCGCAGCGACGATCCGTATGATATTGACGATATTATTTTGTGTGAATACGGCACGACGGTTGTAGGGCTTGAAATGATGCGCTCTGTCAATGAAGAGAGCGAAGAAGAGACGAGAAAGATCCAGATTGTCCGTTCAGCGATCAGTACGCTGTCATTTTCAGAGCTGGAGGCAATTATCCATATTTTTGATGAACTAAACGGAACAGAAGGCATTCTTGTAGCGAGCAAGGTAGCAGACCGCGTGGGCATTACACGTTCGGTCATTGTGAATGCGCTGCGCAAATTTGAGAGTGCAGGTGTGATTGAGTCGCGTTCTTCAGGAATGAAAGGGACTTATATTAAAGTTGTAAACGATGTTGTATTTTCGGAGCTGGATGCGGTCAAAAGCAAAAATCAGAAAGGGGTCTGAGCGTCGAAATGCGGATGGATTCCTTTTTTTTGCCTGGCTTGGATAATACTGGCAGGTCTTCGACAAAAAAAATAGAATATCGAGCAAAAATACTCTTGTAAAAATCTTGTGATTAATTATAATGTATGATAGAGTAGAAATAAGAAGATACAATGAGATGGCTATGGGCGCCAGATAATGAGAAAACGGCTGAAATAGTCGAAAAAAAATAAGTCAGGAGGAAATCATATGTTACAATCATCTGCATTTGATTATATTAACGTCTTGGATAAAGCTGCGGATGCAAGCTGGCTGCGGGAAAGCACGCTTGCAAACAACATCGCAAATGCAACGACGCCGGGATTTAAACGTTACGACGTAGATTTTCAGTCCCTGTTAGAGCGGGAGCTGTTAGATTCCAAATACAACCGGAATCTGGATAAAAAGATACATAATATGAATCTGGACCGTCTGACGGCGACGTCTGAGATTGACATGGCGGCGGAGTCGTTTTCTTACCGCCTGGATGAAAATAATGTAGACATGCATACGGAAAATGTGGAGCTTGCCTCGGAGCAGCTTCGCTATCAGGCGCTTACGGACAGCATTTCACAGGAATTTTCGCGTATGCGTACGGCACTGGGCAAATAGAAAAGAAAATGAAATTCGGAAAGGAATGAGTATATGTCATTATTTCAATCGTTTGGGATCAGCGCGTCGGGGATGACCGCACAGCAGTTCCGCGCGGACGTGATTGCGCAAAACCTTGCAAATGTAAATACAACAAGAGCAGAAGACGGCGAGACTTACCGCCGTAAGGTTACTACCTTTCAGGAAAGGGGCGTAGACCGGTTTGACCGCTATCTGACCGAGAGCAGAAAACGCGGCAGCCATATCGGAAACGGTGTAAAGGTCGTATCCGTCAGGGAAGATACGACGACGGATTTTATTATGGAATACGATCCGGCACATCCTGACGCCGATGAAAACGGCTATGTATCTTACCCGAATGTCAACCTTGTAACAGAGATGACGAACCTGATTGACGCAAGCCGCGCTTATGAGGCAAATATTACAGCGTTTGAGGCAAGCAAGTCGATGGCGCAGTCAGGCTTGCAGATTGGCAAGTAATACAAGTACACTTTAGAAAAATAAAAGCAGGAGTTGACAAAAATGGATGTAGCAAGTATTTCGGGATCTGCGGCGGCGCAGGAGGCGTTTGCGGCAGCGCAGAAGCAGTTTGATATCGCGGCGCAGGAAAATATCGAAGATTTTGAGACGGTCTTTCAGTCTGCGCTTGGTATGGTAAATGAGACGAACGACTTACATAACGACGCGGAGTCGGCAATGATCCAGTTTGCAATGGGACAGTCCGAAAATACGCATGACCTTTTGATTGCGCAGTCAAAGGCAAATATCTCGCTGCAATATACGGCGGCAGTCAGAGATAAGCTGTTAGAGGCTTACAGAGAGATTATGCAGATGCAGATCTAAGCACAAAGCAAATAAAAAGCAGTCCTGGAAGGCCAGGCGGTAGACGGCGTGTGCCTGGAAGAAGAAACAGGATCAGGAGATAGAAATACGGAGAGTGGGATTGAAATGCCGGATAGAATAAAAGAGTTATTAAACAGTATTGTAGAATGGTGGAAAAAATTCACGAAAAAACAACAGATGATTATTGCAAGTTCGGCGCTTGTCGTGCTGCTTGCGGCTGTGATCCTGACTGTTGTGCTGATAAAGCCCGAGATGATTGTCATTAAAATCTGTGAAAATGCAAAAGAAGCATCTACCGTGCAGACGCTGCTGGACGATGCGAACATTTATAATGAAGTATCAGAAAACGGGCTGACTTTTTCCATAAAAAAACAGGATTCAGCAGCGGCAAATATTTTGCTTGGCTCTAATGCGATCGTTACCGAAGACGATAAGCTCAAAGAGCTGTTAAGCGGCAGCCTTAGTACGACAGAGGCAGACAAGGCGAAGCTTGTAAAGGAGTATCAGGAAAATAAAATCGCGACTGTTTTAGAGACTTTGGAAAATGTAGAGCAGGCAAATGTAATGCTGGACATTCCCACGGATGACGGGACATTGATCGCCAGCGAAAAAGAGTCCTTTGCAGAAGTGTTTTTAACACTTGACGGCGAGATGAGCGAGGAACAGGCGCTTGGTTTGGCACGTATGATTGCGACCGGGCTTGGCAACAAGACGACAGACAATATTTCGATTATGGACAGCAATTTAAACCTGCTGTATTCAGGAGGCATGGGCGGCGAACTCACAACCGCGTCCGGCATTATGGCAGCCTCGCAGCTATCCTTTCAGCAGAAGCTGGAAAACAAGGTCAGGGGCGAGATTAAAAACGTACTGCTTGGCACCGGACAGTACCAGAGCGTAGAGGTCGGACTGAACCTGCCATTAAATTTTGACAAGTCCAGCACGAGCAGGAAAGAATACGATGTAGCGGACGGCAGGGACGAAGGATATTTGAGAAAAGACGCGACCTTTGACGAAGAGACGACCTCTGGACCCGCAGGCGTGCCGGGAACTGATGCAAACGGGGAAGACGGCAACTATATGTTCCAGGACGGAGAACAGACACAGCAGACGACCTCTGATTCCTCAAGAGAATATAATGTAAATGAAACGATTACAAACACTGAAAGCGGCATGGGCAATATTTTGTACGATACCGCATCCTTAGGCGTAACGCTTCGGACTTACATAAAATATGACGAAGACGTACTGAAAAATGACGGCACCCTGGAAGGCACGACTTTTGAAGAGTACCGTGCGCAGATTGAAGGGCAGGGCGCGCAGAGACAGGAAGTAGAAGCAGATGTCATCGATGTGATCGCAAAAGCGACCGGGATCGATGCAGAGCGCATTTCGGTAATTGCGTACCAGGAACCGCTGTTTATTCCTTCTGAAGGAAGCGGTCGGACACTTTCCGATTACTTGGATATTTTACTTGCTGTATTGATCTTTGCATTACTGGGATTTGTAGTGTTTATGAGTACAAGAAAAGAAAAAGCTCCAGAGCTGGAGCCGGAATTATCGGTAGAGACTTTATTGCAGACGACGAAGGAAAACGAAGAAGAAAATCTGGAAGATATCGGTTTCAAAGAAAAATCCGAAGCAAGAGTACTGATCGAAAAATTCGTAGAAGAAAAACCAGAAGCCGTTGCCTCATTGCTGCGCAACTGGCTGAATGAGGACTGGGAATAAAGAAATATTGAGGGAGAGACATGGCAGATAAGATGAGTGGTCTTCAAAAGGCGGCAGTTCTTCTGATCGCGCTGGGACCGGAAAAATCGGCAAGTATATTCAGATATTTAAAAGAAGATGAAATTGAAGAGCTGACACTTGAGATCGCGAATACGAGAAGTATCGCGCCGCAGCTCAAAGACGACATCATCAATGAATTTTATCAGGTGTGTCTGGCACAGCAATACATATCAGAAGGCGGCATCGGCTATGCAAAGGATCTGTTGGACAAAGCGCTCGGCGAAGAACGCGCACAGCAGGTTATTACAAAGCTTACAGCATCCTTGCAGGTGCGTCCGTTCGAATTTGTGCGCAAGACCGATGCAAGTCAGGTACTGAATTTTATTCAGGATGAACATCCGCAGACGATCGCTATGATTTTGTCCTACCTGTCTCCAAACCAGGCGTCTATGATTATCGGATCGCTGGACCCGGAAAAACAGGCGGACGTAGCAAAGCGTATTGCAATGATGGACCGTACCTCGCCGGATGTAATCAAGGAAGTAGAAAGCGTGCTCGAACGCAAGCTGGCATCACTGGCAAACCAGGATTACACGATTGTCGGCGGTGTCGATGCAATCGTAAATATTTTAAATACCGTAGACCGGAGTACAGAAAAACATATTATGGAGACGCTGGAAGTCGAAGAACCGGAACTTGCAGACGAGATCCGCAAAAAGATGTTCGTATTCGAAGATATCCTTTTGCTGGACGACCGTGCGATCCAGCGTGTGCTGCGTGACGTAGAAAACAGCGACCTTGCGATTGCACTGAAAGGCTCCAATGATGAAGTCAAAGGCGCGATCCTTAAGAACCTGTCCAAGCGTCTGGCTGCTATGATTGAGGAAGATATGGAATTTATGGGCCCGGTAAGAATGAAGGACGTGGAAGAAGCACAGCAGAAGATTGTTGCTGTGATACGTAAGCTGGAAGATTCCGCTGAAATCGTTATTTCCAGAGGCGGAGGTGACGAGATCGTTGTCTAATTTGTACAAAGCACATGTGAATACAAACAAAGGGGAAGCCTATACCCGTATTATCGATTATAACGAGCTGCTGGAGCAAAAGCTGAGCGCGCTGACGTTTGAACGCCAGGCACAGCTTCAAAGGCAGCGGATGGAAGAACGAAAGCAACAGTCCGGGGACGAAGCGTCAGAAGGCGCACCGGACGATACGCAGCCCGAGTTTTCCGAAGGGCTGTTTGGGGTCAGTGTAGAAGTTCCTCCAGAGCTTGAGATTGACTATGTGGAGCGAGCCAAAGAGCAGGCGGACGAGATTGTTTCCAAAGCGACTGCCGACGCAGAGACAATTTTAAAAAAAGCGGTGCAGGAAGCGGAGAACTTAAAAGAAACTGCCAGAAAAAAAGCGCAGGAACAAGGGTATTCGGATGGCATGGAGCGCGCAAAGGCACAGGAAGACCAAATGCGCGCCCAGTTGCAGCAGCTTCGTGAGCAGCAGGAGCAGGACTACCAGAACAGGCTGCATACGATGGAACCAGAGCTTATGGATGTTTTAATCCGGGTGTTTGACCAGGTGCTGCATACAGAGCTTATAGACCACCGCAGCGTGCTGCTGCATTTGATCCGGCGTACCGTGCAGAATATTAAAAACAGCAGAGAGTTCCGTATTTTTGTAAGTGCCAGCGACTATGCGCAGGTGTCGGAACACAAGCAGGAAATTATAGAAAAAATCGGCGGCGAGGTTACGCTGGACATTATTATGGACGAATCCATGCAGTCCGGGCAGTGTACGATTGATACGGACGAAGGCTTATTTGAGTGCGGGCTGGAGATCCAGCTTGCAAACCTGACAAAAGATTTGCAGGCGCTGTCCTGTATGGACTGAATGATCGTACAAATTGATCATACATAAGTTGAGGATAGAAACGTGGATGGAGTCATAAAAAGACAATACCAGAAATATATTACGTTACTGGATAAAAATTATTTTAACCGCTACGGCAAGGTGGCAAAAGTCGTCGGGCTGACGATCGAGTCGTTAGGGCCGGACGCCAAGCTGAATGATTTGTGCCGGATTGTAATTGACAGAGAGCAAGGCGTCTTTGTTATGGCAGAAGTCGTCGGATTTCGCGATAAGCATATTTTATTGATGCCGTTTGAAAGCGTGGAAGGCATCGGCGTCGGGTGCATTGTGGAAAACACCGGGCGTCCGCTGTCGGTGATGGTAGGCGACAATATTTTAGGGCATACGCTAGACGGGCTTGGAAGGCCGACCGATGTAGAAGAGCTTGCGTTAGAAAAAGAGTATCCGGTCGACGCGATGCCGCCGGACCCGATGTCACGTATTATTATCCGGGATGTGCTCTCACTCGGCGTAAAGGCGGTGGATGGGCTGATTACCGTCGGCAAAGGGCAGCGAATTGGTATTTTCGCAGGCTCCGGTGTTGGAAAAAGTACATTGATGGGAATGTTTGCACGCAATACAAAGGCGGATATCAATGTCATCGCTTTAATCGGCGAGCGCGGGCGTGAAGTCCGTGAGTTTATTGAAAATGATATGGGCGAGGAAGGCATGAAGCGCTCCGTCGTCATTGTAGCGACTTCGGATAAGCCGGCGCTCATCCGTAATAAAGCGGCAAAGACGGCGACCGCGATTGCAGAATATTTCAGAGACCAGGGCAAAGACGTCCTGCTGATGATGGACTCCCTGACCCGTTTTTGCATGGCGCAGCGTGAAATTGGCCTTGCGTCCGGGGAGCCTCCGGTTACAAGGGGCTATCCGCCAAGTATTTATTCGGAGATGCCAAGGCTGTTAGAGCGTGCCGGAAACTCCGACAAAGGCTCGATTACCGGGCTGTACACCGTACTCGTAGACGGTGATGATTTTAACGAACCGATTACGGATACGGCACGAAGTATCTTGGATGGGCATATTGTATTATCAAGAAGGCTGGGGCAGAAAAACCACTACCCGGCGATTGATGTGCTTGCCAGCATATCCAGGTGTATGAGCGCGATTGCCACAGACGATCACAAAAGCGCTGCCGGAAAGCTGCGCAATGTCCTTGGTACTTATGATGAAGCAGAAGACCTGATTAATATTGGCGCTTATAAAAGCGGTTCCAATGTGGCGATTGACTATGCGATTCAAAAAATCAATGCCGTCAATCAGTTTTTAATGCAGGGGACAATGGAAAAGTTTACATTTGACGAGATTATGGAACGTCTGGAAGCAATTTTTCACGATTAAAATAAAGAGGTCAGATGAGTGGCAAAGTTTATATTTAAGCTGCAAAGCATTTTAGATATCAAATTAAAGCTGGAGAGCCAGGCAAAAATCGCATACGGGCAGGCAAATGCAAGGCTGCGCAAGGAAGAAGGCGCGTTGCAGATGCTGATTACACAGCGCTCTATGTATGAAAAGCGTGCGGTAGACCTTGTCAACGGAACGATCAGCATTCGGGACATTAAGGAAAACAAACAGTCGATTGATATTATGAAGTCTAAAATCCGCGCGCAGATGATGGTTGTCCATACCGCGGAAAAACAGGTAGAAGCTGCGCGGTTAAAGCTGAATGAGATGATGATCGAGCGCAAGACCTTTGAAAAGCTGCGGGAACGTGCCTTTGAAGAATTTAAGCAGGAAGTGGCTTATGAAGAAAATCAGGTAGTCAACGAGCTTGTCAGCTATACATATCACGGGGAAAGCACATAAGGAGGGTATCTAAATGCCGGAAGAAGCAATGGCACAGGCAGATGCCAAAAAGCAGGAAAAAGCAAGAAAAAAAGAAGAAAAAAAGAAAAAGAAGCTGGAAAAAAAGGCTGCAAAACAGGAACAGGAAATGGTGGAAGAACAAGAGACCGTCGGCGGCAAGCTGATTGTTGCGGTTGCGACAATCGTAATTATCGCGATCTGGCTGGGAATCCTTGCACTGTTAGTAAGGCTGGATGTCGGCGGATTTGGCTCTACGGTATTGTATCCAATTTTAAAGGATGTTCCATACGTTAATAAAATCCTGCCGGAAGTAAGGGCGGACGAAGCGGAAAACGAGGATTATCCATATACGACATTAGAAGAAGCCATTGCCCGCATTCAGGAGTTAGAAGGAGAGTTAGACAGCGTACAGCAGGCAAATAAAGACGGCGGCTCCCAGATCGAAGAATTGCAGTCCCAGGTGCGCAAGCTGCAAAAATACCGCGATAACGAAGCCGAGTTTGAAGCGCTGCGCCAGGAATTTTATGAAGAAGTCGTTTTTGGCGACAAAGCGCCGGATATCGCTGAATACCAGAAGTTTTACGCGGCAATTAATCCTGACAATGCAGAAGTATTATATAAAGAAGTAGTTGAACAGCAGGAATACGACAGCAAGGTAGACGATTATGTCAAGACCTATTCTTCGATTAAAGCAAAAGAAGCAGCCGCGATCTTTAATTCGATGACGGATAACCTTTCGCTCGTAAAGCGCATCTTAGAAAAGATGTCTGCGTCAAGCAGAGGCGATATTCTCGCTGCGATGAACCAGGATACGGCAGCGAAGCTGACAGAGATGTTAGAGCCGTCCAAAAGATAGATAAATAAAATAAAAGGCAGTCATCCATTATTGGTTCAAAGAGTACAATCGTACTCATACATACAAGACACAAGCAGAAAGGAGGATGCCGGAAAAGAAAATAACATGTTTCAGTATACAGAAAGGAGGCAACAGATGCCAGCAATACCAGTTGTAACATCGGGCACGGAGACAGCACCCGTTACAGGTGTGTCCGGCTCAAAACCACAAAAGCTCCAGGAGCTGCAAAGTACATTTACCAATTATATGAAACAAAACTCCGCCTTTGGGCAGACGGCACAGTCCGCAAAAGGGCAGAACGCGGTTCCGCAGGCAAAAGCTACAGACAGCAACAGCAGTGTCAAACAGCAATATGAGCAGTATCAGAATCAGTCTGCCGCACATGCCGAAAAAGTAACAAGCACAGACGGCAGCCAGGCGGATACAGAGACAGTCAATGAAGCAGTCGAAGAAGCCGCTGCACAGATTGAGGAAAGCCTTAAAGAAAACCTCGGCGTCGACGAAGAACAGCTTGAGGCGGCAATGGAACTGCTTGGCTTGACGCAGGCAGATTTGCTTGACCCGCAGCAGCTCGTTGCGCTTGCAGTAGAGCTGACGGGCAGTGAAAATTCTGGAATGATGCTGTTTAACGAGAATTTCCAGGCAGTAATGCAGGATGCGTCCGCAATTACCAAAGACTTATTGCAGGAGCTTGGCATGTCGATGGAGGAACTGCTGACACAGGCTCAGGCAGCAATGGAAAACGCAGAGCAGCCGATCGAAACGATGCTGCCAGAGGAACAGCCAGCCGATGCGCCGGTGCAGCAGGCACCACAGGAGACGGCTGTTACGCAGGAAGCAGTACCGCAGGAAGGACAGCAATCCGCACAGGTACAGGAAACGCCGCGTACAGAAGCCGTGCAGACAAACGAGGCGGCACAGGCACAGCCGCAGGAAGAGGCAAAAGCTGCGCAGGATACACCGCATGCCGCTTCTACCGAAGCACAGCCGCAGGAAACAAAGCAGACGCAGCAGGCGCAAAATCAGACACAGCAGGAAAATGCGCAGGCACAGCCGCAGGAGACGCAGGATCAGGCAGATGCGCTGACCAAAAATCAGAAGCCGCAGGAACAGACGCGTTTTGATTTTCATGCGAACGTACACCAGCAGGAACCAGCGGGAAACGTACAGGCACCGCAGAACCTTTCCGCCGAAGCGCCGCTTCCGCAGATTCATATGCAGGATGTGATTGACCAGATCGTAGAATATACGAGAGTAAATCTTTCCGAAGATGTAAAATCCATTGAAATGCAGTTGAATCCGGCAAATCTTGGAAAAGTATATTTGCATGTATCCGAAAAGCAGGGCGCGATCACCGCACAGTTAACCGCGCAGAATGAAAATATCAAAGAAGCGCTCGTACAGCAGGCGGCTATTTTAAAGGATAACCTAAACCAGCAGGGCATTAAGGTCGACGCGGTGGAAGTGTCCGTTGGCACACATGAATTTGAGAGCAACTTAGAACGTGACGCGCACAGTCAGGAGGAACAGGCAAGACAGCAGGAAGAAAATAACCGCAGGCATTCCAGGCGCAGCATTAACTTAAGCGGCGTGAATGACTTAGACGGCATCTCCGGCTTAATGTCCGAAGAAGAGACGCTTGTTGCACAGATGATGCGCGATAACGGCAACAATGTAGACTTTAAAGCTTAGACAGAAAGGAGAATCTGTATGGCGATTATTCAGGAAGTCCAAAATGGAAAAATAGTAGAGGATACTTCAGAATCTTCTTCCAAAAAAAACGGATCGAAAAAAAATGTAGGCAATACAATGGGACAGGAGCAGTTTTTACAGCTTCTAGTAGCACAGATGCAGTATCAGGACCCGTTAGAGCCGACAAGCAACACAGAATGGGTGGCACAGATGGCAACCTTTTCTATGGTAGAATCCTTAAACAGTATGCAGCAGGCATTCACCAAGCAGTCCGCAAACGACTTAGTCGGCAAGTATGTGTTTATTAACGACGGTGACAATGGTTTTGTCAGAGGCAAGGTCGATTATGTTACGATCCAGGACGGCAAGACGAAGATTTCCGTAGGAGATAAGCTCTATGACATCGATAAGCTGGATACCGTATCGGATCAGGAATACTATGAGGGCGCGGTTCTTGCAAAAGAGCTGCACGAAATGATACAGCTTCTGCCAGATGAAAACAATGTAACGATTCAGGATGCAGGGCTTGTAAAATCCGCGCGTGAAGCATATGAAAAGCTGACCGAGACGCAGAAGCATTTTGTGGAAAAGGCAGACCTTGACAAACTTACAGCGTTAGAAAACCGGATTGACGCGTTTAAAGCAACCGAGTTTACGAATACCGTCAATAACCTGCCGGCTACCGGACAGATCGAAGAAGCAGATGCAGAAACGCTTGCAAAATACAGCGAGCAGTTTGAAAAAGCGAAAGAACTGTACGAAGGGCTGAGCGACAAGCAGCGCAAGAATGTAGCCGAAGAGATTATCAAGCAGTATCAGGCAGTCGAAGAAGCAATGAAAAAAGCTTCTGATAAGATAAAGCCAGAAGGGGAAGCTGACGATATCGCTGATATTTTAAATAAGATCCTGGCAGAACTGAAAGGACAGGGAAGCAGCGGCAGTAACAATAATGATACAAATAACGATACAGACAGTAACACGGATAACAGCACAGACGCCGCAGGAAATTAACAGGCCGTAATCTTTGCACGATAGACATCGCAGGGAGGCTTTGGATATCAGGCAAAAGGATGGAGTTGACATTATGAACGGAATCGAAAAACAGTTTACTTCCATACAACAGATGACGGATCAGTATCTGACACAAAAAAATGATGCTGCTCAAAACGAAGCCGAAGGCTTAAGCGTATCTTTTGAGGAAGTGCTAAGAAAGACCAGCCAGTACAAGCAGGCAAATGCTTTGAAATTTTCCAAGCACGCTTCCATGCGCTTAGAAAATCGCAACATCAGCCTTTCCAGAGAACAGAACGAACGTCTGGAGTCGGGTGTCAGAAAAGCAGGCGAAAAAGGAATCCAGGATTCCCTGGTGATTGTCGATTCGCTGGCATTTATCGTAAACATACCGAATAAAACGGTAGTAACAGCGTTAGATAAAAGTGAAGCAGACGAAAGCATCTTTACAAACATTGACGGCGCTGTGATTATATAGGCCGGACCTATCAGGAGGCCGCGGCTTTTGACTGACAGAAAAAGCCGCGCAGCGCCTCATGCGCATTTATTTGGCGCAAATATTTCAGTAAGAATCAGGAGGTCATTACATTATGATGAGAGCATTATATTCGTCGGTATCAGGTCTTAAGACCCACCAGACGAAAATGGACGTTATTGGTAATAATATTGCAAACGTAAATACAGTCGGGTTTAAATCTTCCCGTACTACGTTCAGTACGATGATGTACCAGAATATGTCGTTTGCCTCTGGCGCAAATGTCCAGACAGGCACAGGCGGCGTCAATGCCAAACAGATCGGTTTGGGCGCTACCTTTGCATCTACGGCTGTCGATATCGATACCGGCGGCGCATCTGAGTCCACCGGAAAAGCATTTGACTTAAAGCTGTCTGATAAAAACTCCACAAGCTTTTATATTGTAAATACCGGAACAGAAAATGTATTTACAAGAGCAGGCGCGTTTTATGTAGACGGCGCAGGCAACCTTTGTATGGAGTCCACCGGATACCAGGTGATGGGCTGGCAGGTAGACGCAAATGGAAATATCCGTAAAGATACGGTAACGCCGCTGCGCATTATGTCTCCAGAAAATCAGACGTCCAATCCAGAATATACAACAAAAGCAATGTGTACAGGTATTTTGGATGACAACAGTTCAAATGTAAATTCAGACAAAGGTTATGCAATGAACCTAACCTTTTATGATAATTTAGGATATTCTTATACAGCGAAGTTTGCAGCACAAAAGATCGGTGACCCGAAAAACGGCAAATATACGATCAACCTGGCTGATATTATAGACAGCAACGGGAAATCCATTTTGTCAAACGATACAATCGGGCTTGGCGATTTATTCGGCGGCGGACAGGGTAGCTGCGTGGATATTACAGACAGCTATAAAGTAGCCGATGGTATGGGCAATTCGCTTGGAGCACTGGCAAATCAGACAGCAGATCCTAACGATCAGACGTTGCTTTATAATTATACATCTGACTATATTAATGAAATACTTGGGCCAGATGAAAAGACAAACAGGCTGCCGTCAGGATTAACGGTACAGATAAAAATTAATCCAAATGCAAATCCGCTCGGAAATCCAACGCAGATTAAGGTGTTTGACAGCTCAGGGGCAGAGTTTAATATTACAGATCCAAAATATGCATCCTGGATCAGCCCAAATAACTCGAATAATATTCAGAAAGTAACAAATGCAAAAGATGAAATTAAAAAAATGATTGACAGCGGGCAGCTTTCAAAATCAGAAACTGACCCGACCAAATATGTCATCGATGGAAAAACATTGCAGACACTGGCATTGAAATATAAAGACGATCCAAATAGCGGGATTACAGATACGACCTTGCCTGCCGGAGACCCGAAAGCTGAGATCACGTTGGATGCAAATGGTGAAGTTACGACTATTGTGTGGAACCCGGCACAGACAGCAACGGGTATCTTAAATCCTAGTCAGCTAGTAACTGCTACAAGAACAGATGTTTTGACAAACTATTTATCACAGGGGTATATTAATGTATCCGCTACGGCTGCCAATAATTTGGGTGTTTTCACAACAGAGCTGCCGGTCGATGCAGAAATCCGTTATGTGCCTGGTGAAAAAGGTGCCTGGTCTTATACGGTTGTAACACCTGCAAAAGATGGTTATGAAATACAGTTTTCCACAGCAGACGGTTCTTTGACTTATATCGGTTCCGATGGCAATAAATCACAGACGCTGCGCCTTTCTAACTATCGTACCGAAGGCAACCAGTTCTCCGACATTGAGATCGACTTTTCTACATTAAAGAATCTTTCCAACGGCGGGTCTTCTACAGGGGCAATGTCACCGGGCAATGCAGGAGAAGGTGAAGGAAAGCGTGTTGGTGCCATGATCGGTCTTTCGGTTGACCAGTCTGGTATGATTTACGGCAGCTACAGCAACGGCAATACGACGCTGCTTGGCCAGATTGCCGTAGCGCGTTTTGCAAATGCTTCCGGTTTGGAAAGCATCGGCGAGAACTGCTACCGTACGACGATGAACTCCGGGCAGTTTGACGGCATCGGCGTGGAGATGGATTCAGACGGTTCTACGATCGACAGCGGTACGCTGGAGATGTCCAACGTAGACCTTGCGACAGAGTTTACAATGATGATTACGACACAGCGTGGTTATCAGGCAAATTCCCGCGTGATCTCTACTTCGGACAGCATTCTGGAAGAGCTTGTAAATCTTAAGAGATAATCATTACGAATAAGAACGGCAATACAACGGCTGGACGCCGGGCGGTAAAGTTTATAGAAAACGCCCGGCGAAAAACCAGCCGCTGTATTTTGTGGGCAGGCGCTGCTTTTTGCAGGCTTTCCCAATGGGGCAGTTGTGCCAGGCGGCGTCTGCCCACAAAATACAGCGGCATCCCTACAGCCGGGAAACTGCAAAGTGCCATTTCACTTCGTCGTACAGCCACATAAGGAGGCAGAACAATGATTGAAGTAACCAGACTAAACGATACAAAACTGTTGATTAATTCAGATCAAATCGAATTCGTCGAGGAGACTCCTGATACGGTCATTTCTTTTTTATCTGGAAAAAAAATAATTGTAAAAGAAAGTAGACAAGAGATTCAAAATCTAGTAATATTATATAGAAGGAAAATATTAAATGATTGTCTAATATTCCGCGGCCAGGCAGAGCAAGCCTAGGCGTACATAAGGAATGTTATACAAGAGAAAAATTTAATGGTAGGTGAAAAAAATTGGATATAGCAACTTTATTTGGACTTGTAGTTGGTATTCTCATGATGGTTTTCGGTATGACGTTCAACCAAGACCTTATGACATTCCAATTCGGCGTTATCGGGGATTCCTTTGTCGATATCCCTTCGGTACTGATTACGCTTGGAGGTTCTCTCTGCGGCGTTATCGGTTGTAATAAGCTGCCGGATACGATTAATTCTTTTAAGGCATTTGCACTGACGTTTAAGCAGCCGCAGGCAGATGCAGCAGAGGCGATCCGCAATATTATCAGTATGTCGAATATCGCCAGAAAAGAAGGCTTGCTTGCATTGGAAGAAGCAGCAAACGGTGTAGAAGATGAATTTTTGAAAAAAGGCATTATGCTTGTGGTCGACGGTACAGACCCAGAGCTTGTGCGCGGGATTTTGGAAACAGACCTTTCTTGTATTGAAACAAGGCATAAGACAGTGATTGCGTTTTATGAAAAGTGGGGCGCGTTAGGCCCTGCGTGGGGTATGATCGGTACGCTGATCGGTTTGATTAAGATGTTAAAGGATTTGAGTGATCCAAATTCCATCGGGCCGAACATGGCGGTTGCGCTGTTAACGACGTTCTACGGCTCCGTGATCGCAAACTGGCTCTGTGATCCTACGGCATCTAAGCTCAAGGTCAACAATGATATCGAGATGATGGTAAAAGAGATTACGGTGGAAGGGCTTTTGTCCATACAGGCAGGTGAAAACCCGCGTGTCATTGAAGAAAAGCTGAAATCCTTCCTGGCTCCGACTGTCCGTGAAGGATTAAACGGCGGTCCTGGCGGTGAAGGCGGTGAATAAATATGGCTAGACAAAAAAAGGAAGAAGCACCACAAGGCGCGCCTGCGTGGATGGCGACATTTAGCGATTTGATGAACCTGCTGCTTTGCTTTTTCGTACTTTTGTTTTCAATGTCATCGGTCGATGAGGATAAGTTTGAGCAGTTGATTGCATCGCTCCAAAGCCAGTACAGTATTTTAAATGGCGGCGGCTCTTCAGTCGGAGAGGGCAATATGGTTTCGGCAGGCATTAACCAGATGCAGAAATACGATGTGTATTTCAATCCAAAGGCAACTACTTCAGGGGAAGGCAAGTCGGATGCAGAGGAAAAGGATATTTTACATACATTGGCAGACGACGATGGAGCAAACCATTTTCCAGAAGAAGGCTTTGCGGACAGCGAAGGAATGGAAGAGGGCATAGAAGCTTCCAAAGACCAGAGCGACAACCAGGTGGCAGGTATGGAAGATACCGAGATTACCGAGCAGGAAGCGCAGGAGATGGTTGCAGAAGCCGAAATACGCGAATCAGAACAGATGGCAGACAAAGTAGAACGCCTGTTAAACAAATACGGCATTCAGGATATGGTAGAAGTGGATTTTAACGGGCAGTATGTATCGATGACGTTAAACGGTGCGATTTTGTTTGCTTCCGGTTCGTCGGACTTAGCGGCGGATGCGAAGCCTCTGGTAGATAAGATCGGAAAGATTCTGCGGAAATTTAACAGCCACACGATTGAGATCGAAGGGCATACGGACAACGTGCCGGTTCACAATGCGCGTTTCCCGGATAACAATGTGCTGTCGATGTACCGTGCGCTTTCCGTAGCGGATTATCTGCGCAATACGACGCCGATTGACCCGTCAAGCATCAAATCTTCCGGGCGTGGGGATTATGTACCGATTGCAGACAACGGGACGCCGGAAGGACGCGCACAAAACCGGAGGGTCGAGATCAAGGTAATGAATTCGTTTAATTCTGACCAGCGCTAACAGACAGGAAGCCACAGGCTGGCAGAATGGAAAGTCAATAAAAAAAGAATTGTTGTAATGGAATAAATAGTAAAAGGATGGGGAAACAGATGAAGAAAAATTTAATGTCTGTATTGATTATGGCGCTTGTATTTGTAAATGTAGTGCTTTCCGCAGTAATTATGATTACGCTTGTGCCGGCTGCCAAGCAGTCCAATGAGCTGATTACAAAAGTAAGCAGCGCGATTGAGCTTGAACTGGAAGGCGGAAAAGTATATAACGCGAATACGATCCCGGTAGACAACACGTCTGTCAGGACTTTGACCGGAGAAGATGTAAAGACGTTTACACTAAAGAGAGATACGGACGGCAAGGATCATTATGTCGTTACGAGAGTTTCGATTACGATGGATAAAACAGACAGTGATTACGAAGAGAAAGCTCCGCAGATTGAACAGGAAGGAAGGGAAGTCCTGTTGCAGGAGATTGTTTCGAATACATTTCTGAATTATACGTATGATGAAGTACGTTCGCCGGAAGGACAGGTAAAAGTCCGCAATGACATGCTCTTGCAGATGCAGGAACTGTTTGATTCAGATTTTATCGTTGCTGTGAATTTCTCTGAAACAAATTACCAGTAAACAATTTTCAAAAAATAAATGACAGGTGGTGAGATTCATGGCTGACGTTCTGTCTCAAAGTGAGATAGATAATCTACTTAAGGCACTCAGCAGCGGCGAGGTCGACGTAGATGAAATGAAAGATACAGAGGAAAAAGCAGTCAAGAATTATGATTTTGCGAGGCCTTCTAAGTTTTCAAAAGAACATCTTCGAACGCTGGAGATTATTTTTGAACATTACGGACGGCTGCTGTCTACAAATCTTCCTGTATATTTAAGGAAAAATATACAGGTGGAAGTAGTCAATTCGGAAGCGCAGACTTATTCGGAGTTTGCCAATTCGCTTTCGAATCCGATGCTCTTAGGCGTAATTAATTTTTCGCCGTTAAAGGGAAATATTTTGCTGGAAATGGCGACAAATATCGGATACGCAATGGTAGACAGGATGCTGGGAGGTTTGGGAGAGCCTTTGGCAAAAGCGAGGGAGTTTTCAGAGATCGAGCTTTTAATTATTGAAAGACTGCTGACAGTCTGTGTCAATCTTTTGAGGGAACCGTGGAAAAATGTTGTGCAGCTCAATCCTCGTCTGGAGCGTATAGAGACCAATTCACAGTTTGCGCAGATTATTTCACCAAGCGAAATGATCGCGATCGTTACGATCAACATTAAGATCGGAGAGGTAGAAGGGCTTATGAACGTCTGTCTTCCTTATATTACGCTCGATCTTGTGATGGATAAGCTGAATACAAAATTCTGGTATTCCAGCCAGCAGGAAAAGGAGGAGATTTCCTACAGCGATATGGTAGAAAACCTGCTGGAAAAAGCTCCGATACCTGTCAAAGCAGTGTTGGGCAACAGTGCTTTTTCAATCAGTGATTTTGCCAGGCTGCAAGTGGGTGATATTATTCGTCTGGATACAAAGGTGGAAGATGAACTGAGTATTTATGTCGGAAGCATGAAAAAGTTTACAGCGCTTCCTGGTGTATCTGGTGATGATTATGCAGTCAGGATAACGTCAATTATTAGAGAGGAATAGAGTAGATTATGGATGGAGTATTATCACAGGAGGAGATCACGGCGCTGCTTCAAAACGGCGGGGATATGCCGGGTGCCGCTCCCGATGCATCTGCTTCGGGCGGTACGCAGGTTACGGCGGAAGAACGTGATACAATTGGTGAGATTGCAAATATCAGTATGGGTACGGCTGCTACAACATTGTTTTCCCTGGTCAACCACAAAGTAGATATCTCTACCCCGGTTGTGGATATGGCTACCTGGGACGATATCGTAAATCAGTATGAACGGCCGTGTGTATTTATCCGCATTGCCTATACCGTAGGCTTGGATGGCAGCAATCTTTTAGTGTTAAAAGAACAGGATGTCAAGGTTATTACAGACCTGATGATGGGCGGAGACGGCATGAATACCGAAGGAGAGCTAGGCGAGCTGCATTTAAGCGCAATCAGCGAAGCGATGAACCAGATGATGGGTTCCGCTGCGACCTCTCTTTCTTCGATGCTGGATAAGACCATCGATATCAGCCCGCCGGAAGCAAACCTGATTGATTTAAAGGACAGCCTGGATGAAAAAGAGATTGATGAGTTTCTTGCTGGAGACTTTATCAAGATTTCCTTTAAGATGGAAATTGGAGATTTGGTAGACAGTACGATTATGCAGTTGTATCCGATCTCATTTGCAAAAGAGATGTGTGAAAGCGTCAAGAGCAATATGACAAAGGATGTACAGAGCACACCGTCTGCTCCTGCGCCGCAGCCGCAGGCAGCGCCGCCACAGCAGGCAGCACCGCAGCAGCCAATGATGCAGGCAGCGCCGCAGCAGCCGATGATGGGACAGCCGATGATGCCAGGAGCGCAGATGCCAATGATGGGACAGCCAATGATGCCGGGACAGATGCCGATGATGGGGCAGCCAGTGAATGTACAGCAGGCGCAGTTCCAGAGTTTTTCGGGTGACTTTAATCCGGCAATCTTCCAAAAGGAAAATATCGACCTGATTATGGACGTACCGCTGGAGGTTACCGTTGAGCTTGGGCGGACAACAAAGTCGATTCAGGAAATTCTTGATTTTGCACCAGGCACAATTATTGAATTGGACAAGATCGCGGGAGAGCCGATCGACGTACTTGTAAACGGCAAGTATGTTGCAAAAGGCGAGGTAGTAGTGATCGAAGAAAGCTTTGGTGTTAGGATTACAGAAATTATAAAATAATTTGCTAACATTTATTGTTTTATGTTATAATAGGTAAAGAATCTCCAGAAGGAGAAAAACAATAATATTAGAAAATAAGGGAGAATGTATATTATGGCAAAGAAAGTATTAATTTGTGATGATGCAGCTTTTATGAGAATGATGATCAAGGACATCTTATCCAAAAATGGTTATGAGATTGCCGCGGAAGCTGAAAATGGCGTGAAGGCTGTTGAAAAGTACAACGAGACGAAACCGGATCTTGTACTGATGGATATCACAATGCCGGAGATGGATGGTATTCAGGCGTTAAAGGCAATCAAAGAAATAGATGCAAATGCATGTGTCATTATGTGTTCTGCAATGGGCCAGCAGGCAATGGTTATCGAAGCGATTCAGTCTGGTGCAAAAGACTTTATTGTGAAGCCGTTCCAGGCAGAGCGAGTATTGGAAGCTGTGAAAAAAGTAGTTGGTTAATATGATGCTCATAGCTTCAGGTGTCTCCATGTGGAAAAGTCTGGGACAACTGATCTGGGTTCTGATTCTATTTGTCCTTGTATTGCTGCTTACTTTGCTGACTACACGCTTTCTTGCAAAGTATCAGCGGGGGCAGATGCAAGGCAGCCAGAATCTTAGGATTATTGAGACAATGCGTGTGTCAGCAAATGGCTACATACAGATTATAGAAGCAGGAGATGTATACCTTGTCATTGCAGTGAGCAAAGACCATATTGAAAAACTGGCTGAACTTACCAAGGATCAGCTAAAACCGGAGGTGCCTTCGAATACGGCATTGCCCAACATCGATATGGGTGAAAGTTTCCATGACATTCTTGACAAAGTGAAAAAGCATCTTCCAAAAAAATAAGGCAGATTGTAAGAATGAGTACAGGAAAGAAAAAATATTGCGTGGCGTCATTTATGCTTGCCATAGTGGCGCTTACTATTTGTTTGGTGTTTTGTATGCGCGGGCAGGCGTATGCTGCCGCGCGGGATAATGTCGGCAGCTTTGATTCTGCAAGAGGCGAGGAAGCGTCTGATCCAGATTATAATGACGGGCTGTGGATTAGCTGGCCAAATGAAGAAGGCGGTATTTCCGCTCCGATTCGGATGCTGGTCGTGCTTACGGTGCTTTCATTGGCACCTGCGATTTTAATTATGCTGACCTCTTTTACGAGGATTATCGTTGTCCTGCATTTTGTCAGGACGGCGCTGGGCACACAGTCATCACCGCCAAATCAGGTGTTGGTCGGTCTGGCACTTTTTTTAACAGCGTTTATTATGGCACCAACATTTACAGAGGTAAATGAGAATGCGCTCCGGCCGCTGGACAAAGGCGAAATTACGTTGGAAGCAGCGATCAAGCAGGCAGAAGTGCCGTTTCGCGAATTTATGTTTCGTACAGCACAGCAAAAAGATATCAATATGTTCTGTGAGATTGCGGGTATCACGTATGAAACAAAGGAAGACATTCCGACGACAGTACTGATCCCAAGCTTTGTGGTTAGTGAGCTGCGCAGTGCGTTTATTATCGGATTTATTATTTATATTCCGTTTATCGTAATTGATATGGTCGTATCGAGCGTATTAATGTCGATGGGTATGATGATGCTTCCGCCTACAACGATTTCTATGCCATTTAAGATCTTGCTGTTTGTATTGGCTGACGGCTGGAATCTGGTAATTGGCAGGCTTGTGGAGACCTTTTACTAGGTTTGCGCAAACAGTAGAGGAGGAGTTTTATGCTTACAGAAGGCCAGGTTATGGATATATCCAGAGAGGCTATTTATACGATTATACTGACATCGGCGCCGCTGCTGCTTACGTCTTTGATTGTGGGCCTGATTATCAGTATTTTTCAGACGGTAACATCGATCCAGGAGCAGACGCTGACGTTTGTGCCAAAGATTTTGGCTGTATTTGCGGTTATGCTGTTGGTTGGAGCATGGATGTTAAACAATATGTCTGGGTTTATGGTGCAGTTGTGGTCTGATTTTAGTAAATATGTTTGATTAGGATAGGAATGTATCATGTTCAGTGCGACGTACTCCTTACAAACATTTGAATATTTCCTGTTGATTTTAGTCCGAATTTCTGCCTGTGTGTTTGTCGCGCCTTATTTTAATATCAGAGGTGTCCCGGCACGGACAAAAATCGGAATGGCAGGCTGTATTGCGATTCTGCTGACGGGCGTACTGCCGGATCAGAACCTTGCTTACACAGGTATAATGGAATATGGAGTTATTGTAATCAAGGAAGGAATTACGGGCTTGCTGATTGGTTATTCAGCCAGTATCTGTAATTCTATTGTTTTGTTTTCGGGTGCGTTGATCGATATGCAGGTAGGGCTTTCTATGGCGCAGGAGTTTAATCCGATGACGCAGATGCAGGAAAGTATTACGGGCAATTTTTATAACTATATGGTTATGCTGATGATGCTTGCCACAAATATGTACCAATATGTACTGCGTGCAATCTGTGAATCTTACCAGTTGCTGCCGATCAGCCAGCAGGTGTTTCAGTGGGATTATCTGCTTAAGGGGATCACGGATTATATGTCGGCTCTGATTATTCTTGGATTTCAGATTACGCTGCCGGTATTTGCCTGCATGATGATTGTCAACTGTGTGCTTGGAATTATGGCAAAGGTTTCTCCGCAGATGAATATGTTTGCGGTCGGTATGCAGCTAAAGGTGCTGATCGGGCTGGCGGTCATGTTTTTCGCGGTAATGCTGCTGTCTGATGTAACAAGCTCTGTGGCACAGGAGATAAAGCGCATGGTTGTATATATGGTCAAAGGAATGTATGCTGGTGAATAGTAAAAAAGAGTGGTATATGCCGCTGGATCTGCAATGGTTTGCCAAAGACGGGGAAGGCGGGGAAAAAACAGAAGAACCTACCGCGAAAAAGCTGACGGATGCCAGAAATGACGGCAAGGTTGCAAAGAGCAGGGAACTGGATAATGCGGTAGGGCTGCTGCTGCTGTTTGTATTGTTACAGGTTACGATGTCAAGCCTTGGCAACGGCCTGATCGGTTCGTTTGAAACGTTTTACAAACGGATTCCTGAGTATGTCAAAGAAAACGGCAGAGGAATGACTGGCAGGGCGGTATCGCAGATCTTGCAGCCGGCGATTTTAGATATGCTGCTGATGGTGCTGCCGTTTTTTGCAGTCGGCTTTTTGGCGATGGTTGTAATCAATATCCTTCAGGTTAAGTGGAAGGTGACGACAAAGCCGTTAAAGCCGGATTTTAAAAAATTTAACCCAATCAATGGATTTAAACGTATTTTTTCCAAGGATTCCCTTGTGGAGCTGTTAAAATCCATTGCAAAAATCGGTCTGATTATGTGGGTGGCATACTCTTCCATTATGGAACATCAAAGGAACCTGCTCCTTTTATACAGTATGTCGCTGATGCAGGCAATTATGCTCGTAGGCTCTGTAGTGATTGATACGGGCATGAAGATTTCAATGGCTTATTTTGTCATTGCGATTGTAGATTTTATTTATCAAAAATGGAAATTTAAAGACGAGATGAAGATGACCAAGCAGGAGGTCAAGGATGAATACAAAAATGCGGAAGGCGATCCGCAGATCAAGGGCAAACAGCGCCAGAGGATGCGCGAGGCGTCACAAAGGCGTATGATGCAGGACGTTCCAAAGGCGGACGTCGTTATTACGAACCCGACCCATTATGCGGTGGCGCTCAAATATGACGCAGAGGAGGCGCAGGCACCGATTGTGCTTGCAAAAGGTACGGATTACCTGGCACTCCAGATTAAAGAAAAAGCGAAAGAAGCAAAAGTAGAGATTGTGGAAAACAAACCGCTGGCGCGTATGCTGTACGCGAATGTAGAAATTGGAGAGGAGATTCCGCCGGAGCTTTACCAGACGGTGGCGGAAATACTGGCAGCGGTATATCGTATGAAGAACAAGCTGTAAAAAATATAACAGCGGTAAAACTAGAAAAAGATGCACCTGCTTTTTTAGCAGCCCTGCAATCAGTATACATAACAGGCGAAAGGCTGTACCAGGCGGCAGCGTGGAAATTGGCGCGTCGGGTGCAGTGCAGTTTGGTTTATTAATTGGCATTGATGAAAGCATTTAGAATAAAATTAAGAGAAGTGAAAAAATGAAAGAACAGATCGAAGCCGGAAACGGCGGCATATTTGAAAATACGAAGGAAAGGTGGGATGGTCAGAAATGAAGAAAGCGGATGTAGGCGTTGCGCTGTATTTACTGGCGGCAGTTGTATTCTTTATTGTACCAATCCCGAACCAGTTGTTGGACGTGATGCTGGCGCTGAATATCTCGATTGCGCTTGTAGTATTGTTCAACTGTCTGTTTGTGCAGGAGGTTCTGGACATGTCGTTTTTCCCGACCCTGCTGTTATTTACGACGATCTTTCGAATCGCGCTGAACGTATCTTCTACCAGGCTGATCTTAACAACCGGCGATCCTGGAAATGTCGTTGCAACTTTTGGCGCGTTCGTCGGCGGCAATGATATCATCGTAGGTGCCATTGTCTTTATTATTCTGGTCATTATCCAGTTCGTAGTTATTAATAAAGGTTCGGAGCGTGTATCCGAGGTAACGGCACGTTTTACATTGGACGCGATGCCTGGAAAACAGATGGCGATTGACGCGGATTTGAATACAGGCGCGATCGATGACAGGGAAGCGAGAAACCGCCGTGAAAAAATACAGATGGAGTCTGCGTTTTTCGGTTCTATGGACGGTGCTACCAAGTACGTAAAGGGTGATGCGGGCGCAGGGCTTTTAATTACCGGCATTAACCTGATCGGCGGTACGGTTATGGGCATGACGCGCGAAGGGCTGGAAGCGGTGGACGCGCTGCAAAAGTACGGCGTCTTAACGATTGGCGACGGGCTTGCGTCTCAGATGCCGTCTTTGATGATCTCGCTTGCGACTGGTATTTTGGTAACAAAAGCTTCGAAAGAGGCGGATTTCAGCGAAGTGCTTGTATCACAGTTGTTTGGTATTCCAAAGGTACTGTACTTAGTCGGTTTTGCGCTTGCCTTTTTAGGCATTACGACGCCGTTAAATACAGGGCTGTTCATCGCCTTTGGGCTGTTGTATTTTATTGTCGGCAGAGGTATGGACAAGAGTATGGCAGTCGAGGCGATCGAGGAGGAAACGACACAGGCAGAGGAAGAGGCGGAAGAAATCAGAAAGCCGGAAAATGTCGTATCCTTGCTGCAGGTAGACCCGATCGAGCTGGAGTTTGGCTACGGGATTATCCCGCTTGCGGATGTTAACCAGGGCGGCGACTTGCTTGACCGCGTTGTAATGATTCGAAGGCAGATTGCCCTAGAGCTTGGCACCGTCGTTCCGATTATCCGGCTGCGCGACAATATCCAGCTCAATCCGAACCAGTATATTATTAAGATCAAGGGCATCCAGATTACAGAGGGCGAGATTTTATTTGACCACTATATGGCGATGAATCCGGGTTATGTGGAAGAGGAGATTACAGGGATTCCTACGTTTGAGCCGTCGTTCCACTTACCGGCGATCTGGATTACGGAGAGCCAGAGAGAGCGGGCGGAGAGCCTTGGCTATACCGTCGTAGACCCGCCTTCCATTATCGCGACGCATCTGACAGAAGTGATCCGCAGCCATATTGCAGAACTGCTTACAAGACAGGATGTACAAAACCTGATCGACAATGTAAAGGAAAACAACCCGGTACTGGTCGACGACCTTGTACCAAAGCTGCTTGGCATTGGAGAGATTCAAAAAGTACTGCAAAACCTGCTTGCCGAAGGAATTTCGATCCGCGACCTGCTTACGATTTTTGAGACGCTTGCCGACCATGCGGCGACTTCCAGGGATACCGACGTCTTAACGGAATATACGCGCCAGGCGTTAAAGCGGGCGATTTCCAGCCGCTACTTTATGCCAAACGAGGCGACCAGCGTGATTACGCTTGACCCGAATATCGAGCAGGAGATTATGTCGTCGGTAAAACAGACCGAGCAGGGGGCATACTTAACGATCGATCCAGAACGGACCAAGTCGATTATGGCGTCTGTGGAGGCAGAGATCGCGAAGCTGGAAAATCTCGGCAAAAATCCGATCGTTGTTACCTCACCGATTGTGCGTATGTATTTTAAGAAAATGACAGAGGAATATTTTAAAGACCTTATCGTGGTGTCTTATAATGAAATAGATTCAAATGTGGAATTACAGTCAGTAGGGATGGTGACAGCATAAATGACAATCAATAAGTTTCAGGGCAAGACTGAGAGCGAGGCGATTGAAAAAGCGAAAAAGGAAATGGGGCAGGATGTCGTGATTATGAGCGTCAAGACAGTCAAGCCAAAAGGAGTTTTCCGCGCGTTTAAAGGAATCGTTTACGAGGTGACGGCAGCCCTTGAAGAAAATGGATCTGATAAAGTGAATATGGCACCGCCGCAGGAAGCGGCGGCGCAGGCAAGAAAGCCAGAGAGCATTAACCTGGCTGCGGACGAGGCAATCCGTATCCCGATGGGGGCGCAAAGCCGCATGAATGAGACGGCAGGACGTGTAATGCAGCAGCTTCAGCCGCAGGGCGGGGAGGCGCCGGAATATGCAAAGCCGCAGTCAGGCGCGCACGCAGGCACATTTGCACATGCGCCTGCGAATACCGCAGCGATCGAGGAACGCTTAGACAGCCTGCAAAGCCTTTTGGAAGACCGTATTTCGGCGGAAAAGAAAAATCAGGAGGAAGGCATGGGCGCGGCAAATGACCAGGCACAGGAAGGGTTTTCGTTTGTAAAAATGCTCTATCAGACGCTTTTAGACAACGAAGTAGACGAAAAATATGCCAACCAGATTTTGGATGAGTTAGAAAAGATTACAAACAAAGGCAGCAATATCGACTATATTTTATCGCATATTTATCAAAAGCTCGTATTGAAATTCGGACAGCCAAAGCCGATTGAGTTTGCAAACGCCAGGCCGACGGTGGCATTTTTTATCGGCCCGACCGGTGTTGGGAAAACAACTACAATCGCAAAAGTAGCGTCGCGCTACAAAGTCGATGAAGGAAAAAAAGTCGCGTTTTTGACGGCGGATACCTACCGCATTGCGGCGACAGAGCAGCTTCGGACATATGCGAATATTTTGGATATGCCGTTAACGATTGTATATTCGGCGGAAGAGGTCAGGGACGCGGTAAACAGTTTGTCAGAATATGACCTGATCCTTGTCGATACGGCAGGCTTTTCCCATAAAAATGTAGCGCAGTGCGAAGATGTAAAACAACTGATCGGCGGGCTTTCTGCCGATTCCAAGGCTGAGGTATATCTGGTCTTAAGTGCAACAACAAAATACCGTGATTTGCAGGAAATGTGCGATATCTATCAGACATTTGCAGATTATAAGCTGATCTTTACCAAGCTGGATGAGACCTCATGTTACGGCAACTTGCTGAATATCCATCTATATTCGGGGGCAGACCTTTCTTATGCGACTTATGGACAGAATGTACCAGATGATATAGAGGTGTTTGATACACAAAAGATTGTTAAGAAATTACTTGGAGGGGATTGAGTATGGATCAGGCAGAACAACTGAGAAACGTGGTAAAATCAAAGCAGCCCCGTTCCGTATCCAAAGCAAGGGTTATTACGATAACAAGTGGGAAAGGCGGGGTTGGAAAGTCAAATATCGCTGTAAACCTTGCTGTCCAGCTTCGCAGGCTTGGAAAAAAAGTCATTATTTTTGACGCGGATATGGGCCTTGCCAATGTTGAGGTTATGTTTGGCGCGATCCCGAAATATAATCTGAGTGATATGATCTACCACGGTAAGAAGATGGAGGAAATCATTACCGAAGGCCCGATGGAGATCGGATTTATTTCCGGCGGAAACGGGATTACCGGGATGAATAATTTAACAAAGAACCAGCTTTCAAGGCTGGTCAACAATCTAGCGGAGTTGGATGGGCTGACGGATTTTATACTGATTGATACAGGCGCAGGCATCGCAAACAATGTGATGGAGTTTGTATCGTCAAGCCCGGAGGTGCTGTTGGTCTTAACGCCTGAGCCTAGCTCTCTGACAGATTCTTATTCGTTAATTAAGGCACTGTATGGAAATCCCGGGTTTGTCCGCCACAGCACAAATATTGAAGTCGTTGTGAATCGTACGGTATCCGTGGATGACGGGCAGGCGGTATATGAGAAGCTAAGCTCTGTGATTTCCAAGTTTTTACAGGGAGAAGTGCATTTTTTCGGTACGATCCCGCAGGACGGACTTTTGGAAAAATCGGTGCGCGCGCAGAAAATCGTTTCCATGACCGCGCCGAACGCAAGGTCAGCAAAGGCATTTGAGCGCCTCGCGTTAAGCCTGATTGAAGGAGAGCCGAACATTGAGCCTGACCGCCAGGGAATTAAGGAGTTGTTTTATAATTTTTTTAAATAGCATTTGTTACTGACAGAGAACGTTATAATTCGAAAAGAGAGAGAAAGAAGTTCTGATGCGTTATGAAAAAAAATATTTTAGTTGTAGATGATTCTGCACTCATGAGAAGGGCTATATGTGATATAATCAATTCAGGTAATGAGTTTGAAGCGACAGATACATGCAGAGACGGGCTGGAAGCATACGAGAAGATCAAAAACAACAGTTACGATGCGGTGCTTTTGGATATTAACATGCCAAGGATGAATGGGCTGGAGCTTCTGCAAAAACTGCAAAAAGAGAATATTCGTGCTACAGTGGTTGTTGTCAGCTCTCTGGCAAAAGAGGACGCCAGCATCACGATACAGGCAATGGAATATGGCGCGATCGATTTTATTACAAAGCCGGAAAATATCATTGAGGCAAAGGGAATCCAATTCCGTACGGATCTTAGCAAACTGTTAAATTCTATACTCCCGCAGTCGAAGCAGGCAAAGGCTTCGCTTGTGCAGCCGGTATTAATCAAGCCGATGGGAGGAAAAACCGGGACGCCTGCTGGTGCAAAACAGCCGGGCGCTGCTGCAACCAAGCCGACGTCTGCTGCCGCGAGGGCAGCGCTTTCGGCAGCCGCGGCGCGTGCGTCGACAGCCGCTACAGCAGCAAATGCCGCGGCGGGTACCGCAGGCTCCACGCGGACAGTACCGCGCAAAGCGCCTGCCGCAGGCGGCGGACAAAAGCTGATTGCGCTCGCATGTTCGACCGGAGGCCCGAAATCGCTGCAAAGCGTGATCCCGTACCTGGATAAAAACATGGACGCGCCAATGGTGCTTGTGCAGCATATGCCGACGGGATTTACCAAGTCTATGGCAGAGCGCTTGAATGAGCTGAGCAAAGTCCAGGTAAAGGAAGCCCAGGAAAACGATATCCTGAAAAAAGGATGCGTCTATGTAGCTCCGGGCGGCTACCATCTGGAAGTTGTAGCGGCAAAAGACGGCACCCATAAGATCCATCTGTCAGATGCTCCGGCAATCGGCGGGCTGCGCCCGTGTGCCAATGTGATGTATAAATCCCTGCGCCGCTCCTCATATGATGAGATCGTTTGCGTGGTTTTAACGGGCATGGGAGCAGACGGGACAGACGGGATCAGGGATTTAAACCGTGCCAAGCCGATCTATGTGATTGCCCAGGATGAGCCGACCTGTGTGGTATACGGGATGCCAAAAGCGATTGCGGAGGCAGGGCTTGTCGATGAAGTAGTGCCGCTTACGAATATTCCCAAAAGAATAATTAATCAAGTGGGGGTAAAATAAGATGGATGTAAGTCAGTATCTTGAGATATTTATTGATGAGACAGCAGAGCATATCCAGAGCCTTAGTGACAACATTATGGCGCTGGAAAATGAGCCGGAAGACCATGACGTCATCAATGAGATCTTTCGTGCAGCGCATTCCTTAAAGGGAATGGCTGGTACGATGGGCTTTAAGCGGATGCAGCATTTGACACATGATATGGAAAATGTATTTCAGGAGGTGCGCAACGATAAGATCAAGGTCAACGGCGATATTATCGACGTATTGTTCCAGTGCCTGGATGCGATCGAAGGCTACTTGAATATTATAAAAGAGACGTCCGACGAAGGGACGAATGACAACGAAGGCATTATTGCGGCGTTAAACGGCATTTTAAATGGAAATACCGCGCCGGCTGTAAAGGAGGTGCCTGCTGCTTCACCGGAAGAAAAGACAGCGCATCCTGAGGATGCCGCGGCAGGGGCACATGGGAAAAAATACCTGGCAATCGGGCTTTCCGAAGCGGAGCGTGAAATGCTGAAAAATGCAGAGGACAGCGGCAAGGTGCTGTTTGGATTTACCGTATATGTGCAGAAAGAATGCCTGTTAAAGGCGGCAAGGGCGTTTCTCGTATTTAAGGCGATCGAAGAGTTTGGCGAGATCGTAGTCTACCAGCCGAGTGCGCAGGATATTGAGGATGAAAAATTTGACCTGGATTTCAGCTTTATTATTACCTCCGATGAGGAAGGCGTCGATAAATTTTTATCCGCTGCCAAGGCAGTCTCCGAGATAGAGGATGTTTTTGGAGAGCAGATCAAATATGAGATGCTGGTAGATACAGCAAGCAAAGAAAAAGAGCACGAAGAGGAAAAAGCAGTGTCCCAGGAAGCTGCAGCGCCTGCGGTTGCAGCCCCTGCATCCGTGCAGGCAAAAGGCGAGCCGGCAAAATCCGCAGGCTCTGCCGCAGCTACTACAAAAGGAAAGCCGGTGAACAAGCCAGTGGCAAACCGTACCGTACGTGTCGATATCGAAAAGCTGGATGCGCTGATGAACCAGGTCAGCGAGCTGATTATTGCAAAGAACAGCCTTGTTTCCATTAGCTCCAGTGATTCCGGTGATGGGACACAGAGCCAGTCGTTCCGTGACCAGATCGAATATTTGGAGCGTATTACGACCAGCCTGCATGAATCTGTCATGAAAGCGAGAATGGTGCCGATTGAAAGCGTTGTAGCAAAATTCCCGCGTATGATCCGCGACTTATCGCGTAAATTAGATAAAAAGATGGAGCTGTATATGTCCGGTGAGGATACGGAGTTAGACCGTACCGTTGTCGACCAGATCGGCGATCCGTTGCAGCATCTTTTGCGTAACTCTGCCGATCATGGACTGGAAAGCGCAGAGCTGCGTAAGGAACGCGGCAAGCCGGAAGTAGGCTCGATCAACTTAAAGGCATATCAGGAAGGCAATAATGTCGTAATCGAAGTCGGCGACGACGGAAACGGCATCGATACGGAAACCGTAAAGCGCAAGGCAGTCGAACGCGGACTCGTAACGCCGGAGCAGGCAGAAAACTTAAGCCAGAAGGAAATTATCGATTTTCTGTTTATGCCAAGCTTTTCAATGGCAAAGAAAATCACAGACGTATCCGGCAGAGGGGTCGGCCTAGACGTTGTAAAGTCCAATATTGAGACGCTCGGCGGCGACGTGGAGGTAAAGAGCAAGCTTGGCGAAGGTTCTACGTTTATTGTACGGCTTCCGCTTACCCTGGCGATTATCCAGGCGCTGCTTGTAGAAGTACATCATGAGCTGTTTGCGATTGCGCTTGGTTCGATTATTACGATTGAAGATGTGCCGGTTTCCGAGATTAAATATGTGCAGGCTGAGGAAGTGATTAACCTGCGCGGCAATGTCATTCCATTAATCCGCTTAAACGAGATTTTAGAGATCGACGAACCGGAAAACGAGCCTGAGAGCCTTACGGTTGTAATTGTAAATAAAGGCGAAAAACAGGCAGGGCTTGTCGTAGACAACCTGTTGGGACAGCAGGAGATCGTTATCAAATCACTTGGCAAGTTTATCAGCAACAGTAAGATTATCAGCGGTGCAACGATTCTGGGTGACGGTGAAATCGCATTGATCCTGGATGTGAATACATTGATGTAAGGGGAGGTGCCAAAAGTGGAATATATAGAGACAACAGAAGCAACAAAAAAGCAGTACATAGTTGTAAAGATCGGCAGTGAACAGTATGGAATCGATATCAGCTATATCGATAATATTGTCAGAATGCAGAAAATTACAAGGGTGCCAACCTCACAGTTTTATTTTAAAGGTGTGATCAACCTGCGCGGCGAGGTCATTCCAGTAATGAGTATCCGCAGAAAGATGGGGTTAGAAGATGATGTATACACAGGTGCTTCCCGGATCATTATTTTAAAATTTGAACAAAAGGATGCGCTTGGAATTGTTGTTGACGAGGTAAAAGAAGTCATCAACCTTGGGCCGGATGAGATTGACAAACTCTCACACAGCTCCAGGGAAGCAAAAGAAATGTTTATCAATGGAATTGGCAAAAACGGCGACGAGCTCGTTTCCTTATTTGATATTAATGCGATTATTGATGAACATGAGACTGTATAAGGGATAGATAGGTATAGTGAGACGGACTGGTGCGTCTCACTATATCTTATATGTTTCAGAAGAATATTCAGTTAGACTCAATTCATGCAGGGAGAAGTATATGGGCAAATTTACGTTTGACGAAATAAACAGTATGTATTTTGACGTATTAAGGGAAATCGGTAATATTGGGGCAGGGAATGCAACGACTGCGATTGCAACGATGCTTGGCATCAAACTGAGCATGGAAGTGCCTAATGTCAAGCTGATGGGAGTCCAGGATTTGAATACGGCAATTGGTTCCGAAGAGGAAGAGATCGTTGGTATCTATCTTGGCGTACAAAATGATATTTCCGGCAGCTTGATGTTTCTGCTTAAAATGGATGACGCGCACAACCTGGTCAACCATCTGCTCGGAAGGGACGATGCGTATAAAGCGCCGTTTGACGAAATGGACCTGTCCGCAATGAAAGAGATTGGAAATATTATTGCGGGAGCGTATCTTTCCGCATTATCCGCTATGACAAATTTGAATATTACGCCGACAGTGCCTTATATCGCGGTAGATATGGCAGGCGCCATCTTGAGCATTCCAGCGATTCAGTTTGGACAGATGGGGGATAATGCGCTTCTGATCGAGACATCGTTTGGGGGTGAGACTGTTTTTGAAGGGTATTTCATCCTTTTGCCGGAGCTGGATTCTTATGACAAGATCTTAACATCACTTGGAATCATGCTTTAAAAAGTATAGGTAGGGTGGGAGCTAACAGATGAGTCAGATGATAAAAGTTGGAATGGCGGACTTAAATATATGCAAAAGTCCGAATGCAATCACAACGCTGGGGCTTGGCTCCTGCATAGGGATTGCGATTTATGATCCGGTAACGAAAATTGGGGGTCTGGCGCATATTATGCTGCCGGACAGTACAAAGATCAGAAATAATTCAAACATTGCCAAGTTTGCGGATACCGGAATTGTAGAGCTGGTAAACCGTATGGTTCGTGCCGGCGCAGGCAGGACGCGTATGGTGGCAAAGATTGCCGGCGGGGCAAAAATGTTCGAAGTATCCGGGACGGATACAATCGGCAGCATCGGAGAGAAAAATGCGCTTGCTTCCAAAAAAAAGCTGAGGGAGCTGGGGATACGGCTGATCGCCGAAGATACAGGGCTTAACTATGGGCGAACCGTAGAGCTGCATTGCGACACGGGAGAGTATTACATAAAATCAGTGGGTAAGCCGCTGAAAATAATCTAAAAGTTGGGGGAGTTTTATGAAGACAAAACAAATTCCTGCAATGGTTACGTTATTTGCTGCTTTTGTAATGTGCATTATATCGTATGTGAATGATTTCAGCCTTTCATATTTTATTCGTATATCTTTTTTTGTACTGTTAGGTTTTTTCGTGCTGGGCGTGGTAATCAAGATCATACTGGATATGAGTGTATCAAAGTTAGACGAGGAATTTATTTCGGCGGATGATCTGGGGTTTACAGATGGAGAAATTATCGAAGATATGGAATTTATCGAAGAGGATCAGGAAGCTTGAACAAATAAAAAACTGCCTGGAGGTTTAACATGAGTAAGGTTTCAAAAGAAAAACTTTGGGAGATGTATCAGATCAAGCAGACGCCAGAGCTGCGGGAGCAGATTATCCTTGAATACGCGCCGCTTGTGAAGGTCGTTGCGGGCAGGCTGAGCATGTATCTTGGCTATAATGTGGAGTATGATGATCTGGTCAGTTATGGAATATTCGGGCTGATTGACGCCATTGATAAATTTGATATGGACAAAGAAGTAAAATTTGAAACGTACGCAAGCCTCAGAATCCGCGGTGCCATTTTAGACCAGATCCGAAAAATGGACTGGATTCCACGTACTGTGCGGCAAAAACAAAAGAAGATCGATGAGGCGATCAAAAAAGTCGAAATGCAGACCGGCAAGACAGCGCTGGATGAAGAAGTGGCAAGGGAACTGGGCGTGACGGGCGATGAACTGACCGAGTGGCAGTCGCAGCTTAAGGTAACCAATATTGTATCGTTAAACGAGTTTATCGAACAAGGTACCGAACCGGTGATGGATGCCAGGCACAATTCCCACTTTATCCAGCCTGAAGAGCAGGTGCAGGAGACAGAACTTCGGGAAAAGCTTCAGGAAGCGATGGAGCAGTTGACGGAAAAAGAAAAAAAAGTTATTTTATTGTATTATTATGAAGATCTCACGTTAAAAGAGATTAGCAGGGTTTTGGAAGTATCCGAATCCAGGATATCGCAGCTCCATACAAAGGCACTGTCCAAAATGCAGCGGACAATGGGGCCTTATATGGATATATTAGCAAGGAAATAAAGAGAAGGTGAGAAAATGACAGTACGTCCGGTTCATTTGAATGGAATGATACAAAACACGCAGGATGTCAGTGCGCTCAGGCATCAGGAAAACCAAAAGCCAGCCATCGAACAGCAAAACATTCAGATCCGCGAACAGCAAAAAGAGCAGAGCCAGGCACAGGAAGTCCATAAAAAAGACGACGCGGACAATGAGCAGAAAAAGTTTGATGCGAAGGAAAAGGGCTCAAACCAATATTTTGGCGAGCGCAGAAAAAAGAAAAAAGATAAGAAGGAGAATCTGCCGGACGGCAGTGTGAAGGTCAAAATGACGATGTCCGGCGGCTTTGACATTAAAATATGACAAAGGTGCAGAGGGTATTTGAATGACTATCATAGAGATTGTTTTACTGGTTGCCGGGATGGGATTTATCCTGGCAAGCTTTTGGGTGGCGGAAAAGCTGTCGCCGGATGAATTGCAGCATATTTCAGAACTGAGCAAAGAAGAAATGGGCGTGATGCTGGAAAACGAGCTGGAAAAATCAAAGCAGAGAGTGACCAAGATCGTAGAGGACACGATTGATGCCAGCAAAGACCGTACCGAGCGCGCATTGGAAAAGCAGACAAACGAAAAAATTATGGCAATCAACGAATATTCGGATACCGTAATTGAAAAAATGAATAAAACACATAATGAGATTATGTTTTTATACAGTATGTTAAATGACAAGCATACGGAGCTGACCGACTTTACATCCAGCCTTACACAGCAGCTTTCGGATTTGAAGAGGCAGGAAGAGGAGATGACGAATGGCTTTATCGAACAGTTGAAAAACCAGATCGGCCAGCAAGCACAGATCCAGAAGACGGCAGCGGCAGAGCCATCCGCACCAAAGCCTGCATCTGCTACGGCACCTGCAAAAGAGCCGTCAGGCTCTAATCTTCCAGTACCGGCGTCACCGGTGCAAAAAGAAGGCGCAAAAGATGACGATACCGCAAAAGAGGCTGCATCCGCGGACGCTTCGAAACCACAGGAAGAAGAAAAAGAAGTCAATGTGAAGGACGAGATTATAAGGCTCTATGAGCAGGGAAGGGATTCGGTGGCTATTGCCAAAAATCTGGGCCTCGGAGTCGGAGAAGTGCGCCTGATCCTGGGACTTTATAAAGGAGACTAACTGAAATGAGATTTAAATACTATTTACGCGGGGCGGGAATCGGTGTAATCGCAGCGACGCTGATTTTGTCAATCGCGTTTTTATTTCATGATAATATCTCCGATGAAGAAGTGATTCGGCGCGCAATGAAGTTAGGCATGGTGATGCAGGAAAACAGCGGCGGGACACTGAACGACAATGCTGCGCCGGGTATTTCTTCCACAGACTTAGAAGGCGGCGAAGCGGATGCCGATCCCCTTACCGAGCCGCCAGATCCAAACGGCGGCGACAATGCTGCCACTGATCCGAATACGCCGTCCGAAGGCGGCGACGGACAGGCATCTGATCCGGGCAGTGAAGGCAGTCAGGATCAGCCAGATACAAACGACAACGAAAATCAGGATTCGCAAAACGACAACAGCGGCAAGAAAGATACCGACAAGTCATCCGATAACAAACCAGCAGACGACAAGTCGTCGGATGATAAGCCATCGAATGATAAAACATCAGATAATAAAAATAAACCGTCCACAAACAAGCCGTCTAACAATCAGCCAGACAATCATTCTGACGAAGTAGAGATCGTGATAGAATCCGGGGACGTATCTAGGATGGTATCGGCAAAAGTATTTGAAGCAGGGCTTGTGGACAGCGCGGACGAGTTTAATTCGTTCCTTGGAGACAACGATTACGACAATATGCTCCAGCCAGGAACTTATAAGATTAAAAAAGGTTCAAGCTTCCGCCAGATCGCGCAGATCCTGACAAGGCAGTAAAGACAGGGCGTACAATCATGCAAAAAATGCTTGCATCCAGAAGTTACCTGTGCTATAGTATACAAGTCAAAAAAATCACATATGTGGAGCAATACAGGTGCCGATTTCTACAGCGTTTCAGCGCTGTGACCGGCAGGTATGGCTGTATAGGCTGTTGAGCCTGCATCGGTTGTATTGCATTTGGAAGCATATGGCAGCAAAAACCAAATGGAGGAAAAGAGAATGAGTGTTATTTCAATGAAACAGTTACTGGAAGCCGGTGTTCATTTCGGACATCAGACAAGAAGATGGAACCCGAAAATGGCTCCGTATATTTATACGGAACGCAACGGTATCTATATCATTGACCTGCAAAAATCAGTAGGAAAAGTAGACGAGGCATACAACGCGGTGGCAGACATCGTGGCTAACGGCGGCACAATCCTTTTCGTAGGCACAAAGAAGCAGGCACAGGACGCAATCCGCACAGAAGCAGAACGCTGCGGCATGTACTATGTCAACGAAAGATGGCTGGGCGGTATGCTGACAAACTTTAAAACGATTCAGAGCCGTATTGCAAAATTAAAGAGCATTGAAAAGATGGAAGAAGACGGTACGTTTGATGTCCTTCCGAAAAAAGAAGTGCTTGCATTAAAGAAATTGCAGGAAAAGCTGGAAAGAAACTTAGGCGGCATTAAAGAGATGAAGCGCATTCCAGATGCAATCTTTATTGTAGATCCAAAGAAAGAAAGAATCTGTGTACAGGAAGCTCATACATTAGGCATCCCGTTAATCGGTATCGCAGATACAAACTGTGACCCTGAAGAACTGGATTTTGTAATTCCAGGCAACGACGACGCAATCCGTGCGGTCAAACTGATTGTTTCTAAGATGGCAGACGCTGTAGTAGAAGCAAAACAGGGCGAAGCCGAGGAAGTAATGGAAGCAGAAGCCGCATACGATGAGGAAGCAGCAGAAGCCTAAATAGGGACGGAACACACAGACACAAATTTTGGAGGAAAATAAAATGGCTATTACAGCAGGAATGGTAAAAGAACTGCGCGAAATGACTGGCGCAGGCATGATGGATTGTAAAAAAGCGTTAGGCGAGACAAACGGCGATATGGAAGCTGCCGTAGAATATTTAAGAAAAAATGGACAGGCAAAAGCGGAAAAGAAAGCATCCCGTATTGCAGCAGAAGGTATCGTAAAGGTTGTTGTAGAAGACGACAAGCGTGCAGCGATCGTAGAAGTAAACTCTGAAACTGACTTCGTTGCAAAGAATGAAAAATTCCAGGCATACGTAGAAAAGGTTGCAAAACAGGCATTAAATTCCAATGCAGCCGACATGGACGCATTTATGGAAGAAGCATGGCTTGAAGACAGCAGCAAGACCGTAAAAGATTCCTTAGTAGAGCAGATCGCGGTAATCGGTGAGAACTTAAAGATCCGCAGATTTGAAAAAGCAAACGCAGAAGACGGCTGCGTCGTAGACTATATCCACGGCGGCGGGCGCATTGGTGTCGTTGCGGTTGCACAGACATCCGTTGTCAACGACGCTGTCAAAGAAGCTGTGAAAAACCTGTGTATGCAGATCGCAGCTTTAAACCCGAAATACGTGAGCAGAGACGAAATCAGTGCAGACTACATCGCACATGAAAAAGAAATTCTCCGCGCACAGATCATGAACGATCCGAAAGAATCACAGAAGCCGGAGAAAGTCATTAACGGCATGATCGAAGGCCGCGTCAACAAGGAATTAAAAGAAATCTGTCTCGTTGACCAGGTATACGTCAAAGCCGAAGACGGCAAACAGACCGTAGCACAGTACCTTGCACAGGTATCCAAAGAAGCAGGCACATCCGTATCCATCAAGAGCTTTATCCGTTTTGAAACAGGGGAAGGGCTTGAGAAGAAGAACGAGGATTTTGCGGCTGAGGTTGCGGCGCAGATGCGTTAGTGAACTTTGGGGCGAATTATATAGGAAAAATGCTAGAACCCGTGGGTAAGTGCCTGCGGGTTTTATTATATTATGGTTAATATGATGATAATTGCCTTAGAACAGTAAGTGCAGAAAAATGGAAAGATTTTATTATACAAAAACAAAGAATGGTGAAGTGTTCAGATTAGTTCATCAAGAAAGTTGGAAGCAGCATGTAAAACAAATCTTGAAGTGATATGGCTGATGGATAGAAAAGAAATAAAAGTGATATTTGCAGAGCTTAATTAACTATGCTATAATTAAAAAACAATGGTAAGTTGAGGAAAGGTGGAAGATTTATGGATAAGAATAAATATGGAAATGTTCTACTTAATGCTTATAACAGTGGTTTACTTAAAATAGTTTGGAATACATCGGGGTTTTCACTCGGAATTGATCCACAAAAAAGGATATGCTTCCTGAATTAAAGGAAAAGAAATTTATAGAATATGTATTTTCAATTATTAAAATAGTAGCACATATGGCGGAAGGTAAAGAGAGTAGTGATATTTCTGAAGATAAGCTGAAAATTGCAAGAGAGATTTATAATCATGAAAAGGACTTGAAGAATCATCTGTATATTAAAAAAAAATAGTAAAATAAAGTGTTTTAGATTATTAGAAACACAAATTATAAGTTACAGAAATGATAAAAATCCTAAAGTAATAGAAGCCAATTCCGCTATTATAAAATTGATGTTGGAAAAAGATGATGATGATATATCAGAAGCATTTGAAATTTCTCGTAGAGATTTAGATGAAATTATAGACAATCTAATAGAATTAAAAGATAAAATGGATAGTATATAAAGGAGGAAGAATATGGCAGTTACTTTAGTGGAAAATTATGAAGCTAATTATCCTAGAACGCTATAATATACATATAATTTAAAAGAAAAATATGATACTGGTATAAGTAGAAAACATAATGTGTATAATAAGAATATGGGTAAAGATATTATATTCTTAAAAGAAAAAGATATAAACTATCAAGAAATAGAGCAGTATTTTAAAAAATTGGCAGAAAAATTTCAAAAAATTCAGAGTGACAATAAGAAGTTGGGTGGTATGCCAGTAATAAAAAACACAAGGATACCAGTTAGTTTGATTGTTGCTTGCTTAAAGGATGAAATGACAATTCAAGAAATTTGCGAAGAATATAGACTAACAGAAAATGATATAGAAGAAGCAATGGAATATGTAATAGAAGTTTTAGATGTTCCATATCAGGAAGGTTAGCAATGAAGGTACTATTAGATGAAAATATTACTCAAAAATCGATTAGCATTTTAGAAAAATATAGACATAATGTGATTCATGTATTAGATAGGTTTGAGGCTGGAGGAAGTGATGAGGATGTGGCATCATGATTTCTCTGATTGCGGTTGCAAATGTATTCCGGGTGCATCGTTGACTGACGACAACGCGGTGATGGCGGAAATAGCGGGTGCTGTATGCACTGTTATTTCTGCAATGCTGTACTAGTATGTATTACGGAGGACACGCCTATAAACACAATTGAGAGAGAAGATGGGTGGAAAGGTTTCAGAATACAAGGAGTGTTAAATTTTTCATTGATTGGAATTTTATCTGAAATATCTGGTATTCTTGCTGATAATAATATTGGCATTTTTTCTGTATCAACTTTCAATACAGATTATATTCTTGTGAAAGAGGAAAATTTTGACAGAGCTTTGAAGGTATTAGCTTTTGCTGGATATAATATTGTCTAATGTGAAGCGATTTACAATCAAAATATTATCAGGTTACTTAGTTTGGAGGAAGTATGACATTACAACAATTAAAATATATGATAATCGTTGCGGAAAGAGGCTCTATTACAGAGGCGGCAAAAGAGTTATATATTTCTCAGCCGAGTCTTTCTGGTGCTGTCAAAGAGGTAGAAAAGGAAGCTGGAATCACAATTTTCAGCCGATGCAGAGCGGGAGTGGCACTGACAAAGGAAGGCATGGAATTTTTAGGATATGCAAGGCAGGTAGTTCAGCAGATGGAACTTCTTGAATCAAAATATATTGATAAAAAACCTGCAAAACAGAGATTTTGTGTTTCCACGCAACACTACACCTTTACCACAAATGCGTTTGTGGAATTGATACAGCGTTTT